>FMJZ01000140.1_pt1 | contig 164178 bp, 151 predicted proteins | sample 1987881 | NCBI WGS metagenome assembly FMJZ01 (sample SAMEA4378227, study PRJEB15110) | soil metagenome | biome: soil; feature: Field; material: Soil | place: India | collected 2015-03-11 | depth 0 m
TGATTTGTTCGATTTGTTCTTGGTATTTTCTGTTTAGTTCTTTAATTTGATTTTCGTGATTGGAGATAATTTCTTGTATCTCCTTGTTTAGAGAATTGATCTCTCCTTGATGTTCTTGGTTAATTTGTTTAATCTTTTTTTCGAATTCATTAATGATATCTTTATAAATAAAAATCTGTATGTGGAGTAATAAGACATTTTTTATGTATTCTAGTTTATTTTTATCTTTTTGTGTTAACTTAATTTCTTGGTTTGTAAATAGCAATAAATCATAATTGTTTTTGCCTAAATTATATTCAAACTTTAGTAACGATAATTCATCTTCTGGAAGAACTTCTGGAAAAATTTTGTTAAAATCCTCTTTGGTTTCGATAGAAATTTTTTTTAAAGCCTTTTTATTTTCTTGAAGGATTTTAACCCATTCATTCTCTTTATATACATAAGAACCAGTAATAAAATCTTTTTGATCATAACATATTAAAACAATAGGATTAAAATTTGATTGTAATAATATTTCATAAATGTTTTCGAAAGGTTTTTTTTCGATTTTTTCTGTTAAAGTTTCTAGGTTTATCTTATTTTTGACTGTTCTTATCGACTTCTTCGCTGTTGTTTTTGTTGTTTTTTTGCTTTTTTTTACTGCCATATACTATTCAAAAATATTTTTTATGTATTCTTTAATTAAAAAATCTAAGATATTTTCTGGTAATAGAGTTTTTAAATTATAGTAGAATCCAGCGTCAATACCAATTTGATAGTGTGCTGGTAATTTTTCTTTTTTTAATAGGTTAATGATTTTTTTCGCAGCGTCAGAAGCATCTGTTGTAAAAGAAGGATATTTTTTTAGTTGTTCTTTTATGACTTGATTTAACTTAAAATAAGGAGAGAACCGATTATCTAAATCTACACTAAACTTCATATTATTTTTAAAATCAGTTTTAATAAGTCCAGGTTCCACAGAACAAACTTGAATATTAAAAGGATGAACTTCGTATCTTATCACTTCCGAAAGAGCAACTAATGCATGCTTCGATGAGCAATAGGCAGAACCAGTAGGAATTGTAAGTCGACCTAATATCGAAGTAATGTTAAGGATTTTTCCATATCGTTTATTTCTCATAATGGGAAGTACCATTTGCATCCATTTTAGTGGAGCAAAGAAATTTGTTTCGAATTGATCCCGAATATCTTCTTCTTTTAGTTCTTCGAATACACCATAAAGACCATATCCAGCATTATTGATTAAAACATCAATCTTGTTGTGTTTATCATAAATTTCTTGAATTAGTCTTTCTACTTCTTTATAATTGCGAACATCTAATGTAACTGCAATCAAATTTTCTTTTTGTTTTATGTTTTTCTCTTTTAGGTTCTGAATAAATTTATCTTGATTGCGAAGTATACCATATACAATACATCCTTCTTCTGCAAGATAATTGGCTAAATAGAATCCAATTCCAGAAGAGATACCAGTAACAAGAATGATTTCGTCTTTCATAATAGATACAGAAAAAAATAGTGTTTTTAAGAGTAAATCAGGACTTATAATTCTTTAAAAAACTCAACAGAAAAATTTTATGTTTTGTATCTGATTCTTTGATTTTTTGCTTTACAGATATAATGCTAATATTTATTTGGATTACACTTGTTTCTAAGGGGGCTTAGCTCAGTTGGTAGAGCGTCTGCCTTGCACGCAGAAGGTCATCGGTTCGAATCCGATAGCCTCCAATCATCTTTTTTTATTTCTCTTGAATCAGAAACATCCTAAAAAAACATGGTTTTAGAATTTATTCTGTTCAACATTCGAGGTTTTTTATGAAAGAAAAAATAATGCAAAATTGGAAATCAGGTTTAACAGTAAGTATTGTTAGTATTCCTTTATCGTTAGCTTTAGCAATTAGTTCTGGTGCAACACCAACCCAAGGTATAATTACAGCATTTTGGGCTGGCTTAATGGGAGGGATTTTTGCAAGTAGTAATTTTAATATCATTGGTCCAACCGGTGCATTGGCAGGTATTTTAATAGGTTTTACTTTTAAATATGGATATCAATATTTGCCTCTTGTTTCCATATTATCGGGGATATTAATTTTTGTTGCTTATTTATTTAACTTTGATAAATACATAATTTTTATTCCTCAATCTGTTGTTCATGGTTTTACCTTAGGGGTAGCGTTTATTATCGGCTTTGGTCAGTTAGATACCATATTAGGAATTGTTGGATTAGAAAAAAAAGAAACCTTTATATTAAATATTGTCAATATTCTACAACATATTGATCAAATGAATTGGCTTGTTTTCGTTTCGTTTTTATTATCTACTAGTGTAATCATGATTTGGAATAAATATGTGATTCAAAAAATCCGAATTCCTGGAGCAACTGTTGTAGCATTTATCGGTATCGTATCTATGATGATTATAAAAGAATTCAATCTTCCTTTAAATATTACAACATTAGGGGATAAATATCCTACCCTTCGAGCAACATTATTCGAAAATTCTTTTCAACAGTTTGATTTTAAAATCTTATTCAACAGAGATATCGTAATAATTTCTGTAGCTGTTTCTGTTATAGCAATTCTAGAAACGTTGATTTCTGGACACATTGCTAGTATGATGACGAAGACAGAATTTGATAGAAAAAAAGAGGTTTTTGGTCTTTCCATTGCTAATTTAGCTAGTGGTATTTTTGGAGGTATTCCTGCTACAGCTGCATTAGCAAGAACAGCATTAAATATAAAAAGTGGTGCAAATCATCGGACATCTGCTGTTATTAATGCAATTTTTGTTGGTTTAATTAGTATTTTTTTTCTAGAATATTTTAAATACCTTCCTATGTTTGTGATTGCTGCAATTCTTTTTGTAGTAGCCATTGGTATGGTAGAGACAAAGCATTTTATCAAACTTGTGGAAAACGAAAGGACAGCGTTTGCTATTTCTTTATTTGTTGCTGTATTAGTTATTGTAGAAGATCCCATTGTAGGTTTAATCATAGGAAGCATTATAGCATTAATCAATTTTATCTATCGCATTTCTTATGGACAAACAGAAATAGAAATATGGAAAGATGGTGTGGTAAAAATGGCAGTGTTACGAGATGAATTTCTAAAATTAGACGAAATCGATTCTGACGCAATTGTTTATAAAATTTCTGGTGCACTTTCTTATATAAATATGCCAGCACATTTGGAGACTATCAAAAAGATTAAAAATAACAAATATGTAATTATTTCTCTAAGAGCAGCATTTTATATCGATGTTGATGGTATAGAATATTTAGGACAAATCATAGAAAACTTAAAAAGAAATAATAACGAACACATTATCTTGGTAGGCATTAATAAAGCGATAGAGAAAAAGATTAAAAACGAAGAATTCTACAAAAGAAAACTATTAGATAATAAGATTTACGAAAGAACAAGCATTGCAATAAAAGAATTATTGGCAAAAGATAATAAAAATTTGACAAAAAAATAATTATTTCGTTTATTGTTGACAATAAACGAAATATTTTTATTTAGCTTTTTAATGGATCTACGACGATTAAATCGCATTCTAAAAGATGTATTGGTCCGTTCTTGTAATACAGAACAGATTGCTTATATTGCACGCGAAGCTGATCCCAATTTCAACTTACAAAAGGTATCTGGGTTTGGAAATCATGTTGTAATTCCAAGGCAAACAGCAGCAGAGGTTGTCTTGGATTATTTCCAAAGCGAATATCAAATTTTAAATTTTATAAGCATGTTATATTATTACGATGGAAAAGGGATAAGTGGTGGTATTCTTCATTTAAAAGAAAAATTCAAATTAGATAAATTCTTGATGGAAAATGATTTAATCTATAATCCTCAATTAAATAAATTTGTTTTATCCCAAAAAGAGATCAAACAAAAAGATTGGGGTATCTTAGAAGAAGGAAAAGAATACAAACTCTCTTTTTTGGATATTGATATTGTTGGAAGTTCAGAATTGATTAAAACAAACGTTAAGATAGATATTGAAAATACATTAAAAAATTTTCGATTTTTTATCAATAATATTACTGATGAATTTGATGGTCGTATTTGGCAGTGGTATGGAGATGGCGGTCTAATTGCATTTTTGAACGAATTTGGTGTATCGAATGCAATCCGTGTTGGGCTAAAAATTCTCTATTTACTTCCCGTTTTTAATTTTACTTCCAATCAGCTAAGATGGGAGAACAATATTTCGGTTCGGATGTCCATTCACTTTGGATATGCAGAATATAAAAGTGAAGTAAATTTAATCGATAGCGAAGATATACATCTAACAAGAACGTTAGAACATCAATTTGGTTTGCCGAATGCAATCATTTTGTCCGAGACTGCATACAATCTATGTGATAATGAATTAAAAAAATTTTTTGATTACTATAATATCTATAAAAACATGAAAATATTTATTTTTAACAAACTATCGTAGAGGGAATATGAATATTTTTGTACTTGATCCAGACCAAAGTATTGATGATTTTTATAAAAATTTCTTTCGTGTTGAATTCCCCAAAGTAGAATTACGTTTTTTTCGCAGTACAAACGATTTTTTCGATACAATTTCGTATTTAAAACCAGATCTTGTTTTAACAGAGTTCGAAATTCCTAATCCTTTCAATGTTTTTAATCAACTACAAAGTAACCAAATCTGTTTTATTGTAGTATCGCGTATTTTTTCTGAGCGTATTATCGTAGAATCGTTAAAACATGGTGCATACGATTATATCCATAAATCTAACTTAAAATTCGATTACTTTAAAAATATTTTGATTCGAGCATTTTTAGATCTCCCTCGTTGGCAAAAAATTAACACAGAATGTTTATCGATTCAAACTTTCCCAGAATACCAAAAATATGATGAATCTTTAAAAAATTTAGCCTTGGAGTCGCTTCAAACTTCTGCAAACATTGATCCTACAATACCAGTCTTTGTAGAAGGGAAAACTTATATTTTAAATTTCTTAACAGTTAGGATTCCTATTTATCCGGAATTGTTATCCTATTTTGTAGCAGAAGAAGAACTACAAAGAATGCATGCTGAGTGGCTAAAAAAAGCAATCAATATAATAGAGCAATTGAATGGCATTATCTGGATAAGAAAAAGCGATGCATTTACTGCCGTTTTCCCCCAAAAGGATTATCTTCGTCCAATATTAGCATCATTAGAAATCAAAGCATATATTGTGCAAGTTTTATCGAATTTGGATATTAGTGAACTCAAAATTTTATGTGCAATAGAACAAGGTTCTGTTGTTTATTCCAAAGATAAAGAAAATTTGTATACAGAAGCGATTAATTTAACCTATCATATAGTAGAACGATTACCATCCCAGTATTACTTATATATTACAGAAAATATTTATAAAATGTTGGATCCAAGGACAAAGAAGTATTTTTTTAAAGAAGAAAATCCTTTCGAAGGTCGTGCAATTTATCATTTTGAATATATTTCTTAAAAAAATAATGTTTGATTCATTTCTTTATTATATTTTTTTATCATAAAGTTAGATTATGATGCAATTAGAATGGAGTCAAATCGTTCAATCGTGTACTTTTGCTTTTCAACCTATCATAGACATAAGAGCTAAGAGAATATATGGGTACGAAGCACTATTAAGAAATTATCAGAATGCTGGATTTTCGAAGATTTATGAAATTTTTGATTATGCGTTCAAAAATAAAATGTTGTATAGCTTAGATTTATTATTTCGAGAAAAGTTAATTCATTTATTTATTCAACTGCCAGATTATACCAAAAGAAGGATTTTGTACAACATCGATAATAGAATCTTGGAAATGCCCGATTTCGAATCTGGCAATACGATAAAATTATTAAAAAAATATAATTTACCCAATTCTTGTTTTATTTTCGAAATATCCGAAAGGTTGCCATTTAAATCTTATGAATCGTTATCTAAAATCATTGCGAATTATAGAAATCAAGGATTTAAGATTGCAATCGATGATTTTGGAGTAGGTTATTCCAGTTTACAACTCATTTACTCTACCGAACCAGATATATTAAAACTCGATCGATTTTTTATCTATAATATCAACGAAGATTTAAGAAAAAAGCTCTTTGTAGAACAAGTAGTTAAAATTATGCACTTGGTTGGGGGAATAGTAATTGCAGAAGGAGTAGAAACATTCGATGAACTCATCACTTGTATGGAAATTGGGATCGATTTAGTTCAAGGTTTTTATGTTTGTGAACCTTTTTTAATTCAAGACTATGATAAAAAAATTACAAAGATAAAAAATCTGTTATACGATTTAGAATTAAATTTTTATCAATATTTTTCTCAAAAAGAAAAAAGTACTACTTTAAAACAATTTGGTATTAAACCTATTCCTCCAATACATGTAAACATGAAATTTGACGAAATTATCGAACATTTTAATCGTCATTATGAATATCATCTCTTTCCTATTGTAAATGAATTTAACGAACCATTGGGAATTATCAAAGAAAAGGATTTTAAGAAATTCTTTTTACAAAAATATACCAGAGATTTGTTAAAATACAAAGATTTTTCGGAGTTTTTACACCAGCATATCAATAAATGTTTGATCATAGAATCAAACACAGATATAGAAAGTTTTTTTGATTTGTTCTATCATGATGATTGGTTAGAGCAAAATACTTTAACGGAAATCATTGTAGTAGAACAAGGAAAATACCAGGGCATAATTTTCTCCGAAAGCATTTTAAAGTATGTATTCCAACAAAAGTTACTTGTTGCAAAAGAGTTGAATCCCTTAACAAACTTGCCTGGAAATAAATCTATTCAACGATTTATCGAAGAACATCAAAATTTTACTGGAACATTGGCAATTATTTATTTCGATATCGATCATTTTAAACCTTTTAACGATAAATTTGGATTCGAAAATGGAGATAAATTAATATCTTTTATTGGTAATTTATTAAAAAAATATCATTTTCAAAAAACGCATTATTTTGTTGGACACATTGGAGGAGATGATTTTGTATTATTTGTTAAAAATAAGAATTTATTTCATAATTTAAAAATTGTGCGTACGATTCAGAAAGAGTTTAGTCAATTTTTAGGACAAATCCTCAAAAAACAGGATCTAAAACATAATTATTTTATAGCGAAAAATCGGTTTGGGGTAGAACAAAGATTTTTTTTACCCCAACTATCTTCGGGGATTTTATATTTTGAAAATGGTAAAATACCAGTAGAAGAACTATCTGTTATGATTGCAAACGAAAAAAATAAAGCCAAAGCAAGTGATTCAAAAATTTCTTATATGGTCATTTAAAAATGCTTTAATTTTTATATTATTGAATTTCTATTTCCGAAAATAATAAAAGAAAATGGCTCTTTTAAGACAAAAAATATTGATATTGGATAGAGGATCTAAATATTATAAAGGACTGCTATTCGAGTATGGATTTGGAAGCTTCGAAATCCTAAAAAAAGAAAAATTGCCCATAATTAAAGAATTATCTTTTCTAGAAGATGCCCAGGAAGATAAAAATCAAGATATATCGATTTTTGAATATAATTTTTTGCGGTTTACCAAAACCTTATTCACAGAACAGAATGAATTGGTATTTTTGTTCAAAAACAATGAGGTTTTTATTCGAAATTTAGAAATACCAGCAGAAAAAGAAGAAGTAGCATTAGAAGTGTTAGAAAACGAGATCGAGGGTTATCTACCTTATAATTTAGAAGATGTGCAAGTAGTGCCAAATCTAATAAAATTAGAAAATGGCATTGCAAATGTTATGGGAATAGCTGTTAGGAATGAATTATTAGAAAACTATTCGAAAATTATTGTAGATAATGGATTTAGTTTAGATCTGATTGGTGTCGAATCCATTGCATTGGCATCTGCAATTGAACTTTTGCCCGAATCTGAATACAATAAAAAGGTCTTATTACAGTTAGATATAGGATACGAAAAAACATTGTTAAACTTAATAGATAAAGGAAAATTAATATTTTCTAGAATTATTCCTTTTGGCGTTAGCAATTTACTCAATCTTTTAAAAACATACTCTAACATAAAAGACGAAGAATATTTAGAAAAAATTTTATTCGAATCATTTCCTAATATCATTCAAAATAATATAGATTACTTACAAACAATTGAAAATAAACAAAAATTTATTAAAGATTTTAAAGAAGAATGGGATTTTTTTACAGAAGAATTAAAAAGAACTTTATTAATGCTCAATTATGATCATTATTCTTATCTTTTACTATCTGGAGGCGGTTGTTTAATTTCTGGAATTAACGAATCCATCGAAGCGTCGTTAAACCTTCAAACAAAATATTACGAAATCCAGTTAGGTGATGAGCCTGTTGAACCATGGATGATTTGCTTAGGAGGATTTTTTTATTTCCAGAAAAATCAAAAGGATAGAATAGATTTTCTAAATACACCATTAGGAAAAACTTTAAAGCGAAGTGAAATTCGACTTCAAGCTTTTAACATTCCAGCAATTATTACTGGGGTATCTATTTTGATATTTTTGATTTCTTTTGTAATTAGCATTCTGTTAGAACGAAAACAATTAGAGTTTTATCGATCTAAAATTCAAGAAGTAGCAAGTACTATACCAGGAGCAGAAAAATCGAACAATCCAGTAAGCTTTGTAAAAAATCTATGTAATGAAAAGTTAGGATATTGGAAAAACATCGTTGCAGGAGTAAAATTTTTAGACATAATTAAAGAGATCAATGAACATACGGTTGGACCAGATGTAGCAAAAATTCAATTTAAAAGTTTAAGTTATACAGAAAATCAAGTCGAACTTGAATTAGAAGTAGATTCTATCGGAAACGTTGTAAAAGTACAAGAAGAATTTCAGAAAAGTAGGTTATTTTCTACTGTGGAAGTTGTTCGAAGGGATTTAATTGCTGGTCAAAAGGTTCGTTTAGGTTTAAGTTTAAAGATTAAACCAAGAGATATACAAATTGGGGTGGATTGTAAATAATGTGGAGTAAATTAAATCAGAGAGAAAGAATGTTGTTGATGGTTTCTTCTTTTTTGGTTTTTATCTTGCTGTCGGTTTTTTTATTTCGTATGATTGCAAAAAAACGAAGTGAATTAAGGTTAAGCTTAGAACGTTCTCGATCAGAATTACAAACGATCATTCGACTAAAGGATAGTATATCGAGTATTCCTAATGTTGGAACAATCCCTAACCGTAATCAATTCTTAACTCTTGTAACACAGAAACTTCAAGAATTAAAGTTAACTCCCAACAATATTAGAGACCGAGAAGAACGAATTGGTAAAGGCAATTCTAATATGATCATCATTGATCTTAGTTTTAACGGGATCGATCTACAAAAATTATTTCAGTTTGTCTACGAAATAGAATATAATCAAAAAGGTATAAAGATAAAAGAATTGTTGATTCGAAAACCATTACCAGGTAGAGATATTTTCGATGTAAGAATGAGTATTTATGTTAATACGGTAGAATAATATGATAGAAGAACAAGATTTAGAAAAAACAGAGAAAGAAGAAGAAAAAGAAGAATTAGAAGAAGAATATAAAGAAATTGAATTAACATGGAATAAAAAAATTGTTTTAATCGTTACAGGTATTCTTTTTTATTTAATCTTTCTGTTTATTTTTTTCCCTTATTCAACTTTTATACGCTACATTCTTACAAATTATGTTCAAGCAATTAAGGTGGATTATTCAGAATTGGAATGGGATTTCCCTTTTATTATAGTGATTAAAGATCTTTATCTTTCGAACGATGCAGGAACACTAATTACAGGTGATTCTGTAAGGCTCGAAACAGGATTATGGGATGTTATAAACCTAAAATTAAAAGGAAATATTTCTGTTTCTTCGAGTAATTTAAAAATAAAAGAAATCAATACAAGAGTAAAAGGACTAAAACTAAACCTTAAATTAGATAATAGCATATCAGATTTAAGTTCCCCATCAAAATTAAACGGAGATATTACAACAAAGATGAACGAAATCTTTTTCGAAGAGTTATGGGGTCCATTAAAAGCTTTTTCTCTACCAGAAGAACAAAGAAGCATGAAGGATTTAGACATTTTTATCCAGATCGAAAATGGCAAATTCTCTGTAAGAAAATTCAATTTTAAATCCGAATTATTCGATGCAAATCTTACAGCAAATGGTTCTCTTGCTTCGTCGTTAGAAAATTCTACTATAAACGGTAAAGTCTGTTTTAAGCCAAACCCTAAATTAGAAGAATTAAATCCAGTCATTTACAATCTTTATATAACTGCTGGTGGTAGTTTAGGGGGAGAGTTTTGCATTAAACTAGAAGGTTCATTTTCTAATTTAAAATTTCAACCACAAACTTAAAAATATCTATTTTTATTATTTATTCTGTATCAAATCAAAAAAAAGTGTTCAGTAATGGCAAAAAAGTCAGAAGATAAAGAAAATTTAACATTTGTTAATAAAAAAGCAAAAAAAGAATACGAAATCTTAGAAACGTTAGAAGCAGGGATTCAACTTTTGGGTTCCGAAGTAAAAAGTATAAGGGCTGGAAAAGTCAACCTAAATGATGCTTTTATATTGCCAAGAAATGGAGAAATGTATATAATGAATTTAAAGATTGCACCTTACGAAAATGCAAAACATTTTGGGCACGAAGAAACACGTTCGCGGAAATTGTTAATGCATAAAAAAGAAATCATAAGATGGACATCAAAAGTAAAAGAAAAGCGATTAACCATTATACCATTAAAGTTATATTTTAACAATAAAGGAATCGTAAAAGTAGAGATTGCTTTGTGTAGGGGTAAAAAATTATACGATAAAAGACAAGACGAAAGAAAAAAAGAAGATCAGATGCAAATTCAAAGAGCATTAAAACATAAGCAATATGAATAAAAACCAACTTAAAAAGATTGCAATCGTAGGGAAGAAAAACGTAGGTAAATCAAGCTTATTAAATTTACTTGCGAAAAAAAATCGTTCCATTGTAGATGATTACCCCGGATTAACAAGAGATATTATCGAGGTAGAAGTAAAAAATTTCGGAATTCATGCTTTATTCTATGATTTACCTGGATTAGATACAATAGACTTGGGAGAAAAAAACAATTACCTAGAAACCCTTGCTAAAGAAAAAGCTTTTCGTTTTCTATCTTCGGAAATCGATTTACTGATCCATTTAATGGAACCACCAGCGCCATCGCCCTTCGATTTTGATTTTCGCGATTATATTTTAAAACATATCAAAAAACCAAAAATAGAAGTCTTAAACAAAATTGATAGTAAAGAAAAAGAAATAGAATACATTTCGAATTTTTATGAGGAAGACTTTTTCCCTATACCAATTTCCGTTAAGAGTCGTTATAATATTTCTTTTTTTGTTCAAAAAATGATCGAAATATTTCCTAGCATAGTCTTAGAAGAAGTAGTGGAAGAATTACAAGAAGAAAAACCACGCAAAGGTTATTTCGAATCTACCGTAGTTTCTGATTTTATACAAGACGATATTCGTATTGCAATTGTAGGAAAGCCCAATGTAGGAAAGTCCACATTGTTTAATTTATGGGCAGGTAAAGAATTATCTTTGGTTTCTGATGTTCCTGGCACTACAAGAGATACTATCGACACTGTTATCAGATATTTTGGGAAAACAATCAGAATCTTAGATACTGCTGGACTTCGCAAAAAGCGTGTAATGGATGATCATATTGAATTTATTTCCTCCAGGAGGACAAGAAGAGCGATACAAGATTCGGATATTGTTGTACAGATTTTATCCGCACCCGATGGTTTAACAGAATACGATAAAAAAATCATTTCTCTAATAGATGAATACAATAAACCTATGATTTTGTTTATCAATAAATGGGATATTATGCCCAACAAACACGATAAACTCCAAAAAGAATATTTAGAAAGTTTGTATTATTATTTTCCAAAATTAAAACATGTTCCCATTTTTTTTGGTTCTGCTTTAACAAAAAAAAGAGCGATGGAACCATTAAAAAAAATTATTGAACTAAGCGAAAAATTAAATTTTAGAATACCAACGTCACAATTAAACCGATATATCGAAGGTTTAATCCAACAATTTCCGCATAATCAACGATTTAGGGTTTATTATGCAACCCAAGTTTCTGAAAGGCCACCTATAATAGTATTATTTTGTAACAATAAACAACTCGTAAAAAATAATTTTATTAATTATTTAGAAAACAAAATCAAATCAGACTTTAATTTAGAAGGTATTCCGATCCGAATAAAATTAAAAGATAAAGATGAAGATAGACATCAATGAAATCATAGAAAAATATAAAGTATTCGAATTAGACGAAAAACTAAGGTTTGCTGATTGGTTTTATAATTATTACACAAAATATACTGCACAAGATGTGTATTCTTGGCTTTGGATAGGAGAGTTTGGATACGAAGAATATCCTCCTACGGATTTATATATTTTACGAGAAGAAGTACGAATGGCATATCTCAATCCTTCTCGTATAAGAAAAATTTGGGAACCATTAGGGATTTCAAAAAAATTTGTTAAGGTAAACTTGGATTTGTATTTTGATGCTGGTTATCCCCTGTTAAAATTAATCGATTTAGTAGAGAAGTCGAAAGAACACAAACAAGTAGATAAATTAACTTTTAAAATGAATTGGAACTTAATGAAAATGCAATTAAATTTTACTCAACCTGTTACGTTAAGGGATATGAATGAATTTCAAGAAAAGATTGCATTTCATATGACGCCTTATTATCCTTTTACAGAGGAATTTCAGAAAGAATTTGGATATTATTATAGAATTGTACTTCTGCGGCAATTTTTTGATTCTTTTCCCGAGTGTATCAATGATTATCCAGAATTATTTATCGATGTAGTTAAAAATGAACTCGAACCAGAATCATAACAAAAGGACATAAGATGATTTACATAGAATCCATTAAATTTAATAAGGATCAATTATACATAATTGATCAAACACTACTTCCATTAGAAAAAAAATATATTTCCATTGATAACATAGAAATAGCTTGCGAAGCCATCATAAATCTAAGAATTCGAGGGGCACCTGCAATCGGTGTAATGGCAGCATTAAGCGCTTATGTAGAAATTCAAAGATTGTTCAGAATCAATCGAATTTCGAACATAGCAGATTTTAAAGAAAATTTACAAATTATTTTAAATAAATTAGGAAAAACTAGACCAACAGCAGTAAATTTATTCTATGCTATTGATAGAATATCTCGCGAAGTTTTGGAAAATCATTATTTAACTGTCGAAGAAGCTATCAATCATTTAAAGAAAGTTGCAATATCCATCTACGAAGAAGATAAAGAATTGTGTAATAGAATAGGAGAAAACGGAGCAAAATTGATATTTGATGGAGCTAATATTCTAACACATTGTAACACTGGTTCTTTAGCAACAGCTGGTAGAGGTACTGCACTGGGCGCTATTTATACTGCTGTAGAAAAAGGAATAAAAATCCATGTTTATAACACAGAAACAAGACCACTTCTACAAGGTGCGCGATTAACTTCTTTCGAATTAGCGTATGCAAACATTCCTAATACACTTATAACAGATAATATGGTAGCTTCTCTTTTTGCCAATAAAAAGATCGATATGGTAATGGTAGGTGCAGACAGAATTGCAAAGAATGGAGATACAGCAAATAAAATTGGAACCTATTCAATAGCAATTTTGGCAAATTATTTTAATATTCCCTTTTATGTATTAGCGCCCTATACTACAATCGATAAATCCATCAAAACAGGAAGCGAAATTGTCATCGAACAAAGAAAAAAAGAAGAAGTTCTTCGATTTTTGAATTGTAAATCTGCTCCAGAAAATATAGATGTTTATAACCCAGCTTTTGATGTAACACCTTCGCATTTAATAACTGCAATTATAACAGAAGAAGGAATTTTTCGCTATCCCTATAATTTTGAGTAAAGCCACCCAAAGAGTGGCTATTTTTGTTAACGGAGGAGTTGTAATACCATTTGTGGTCTTTGATTTGCTTGAGCTAACATAGCATTTGCTGCTTGTGTCAAGATTTGATATCTTGTGTAAGAAATAGTTTGTTCTGCCATATCTGTATCGCGAATTCTTGATTCTGATGCTTGAATGTTTTCGTAAGCATTCATTAAACCTTTTGCTGCATGTTCTAACCTGTTTTGGTATGCACCTAAATCTGCTCTTTGTTTGGATAGTCTTCTTAATGCTTCGTCTGCTCTACCTATAACAGAATTAGCTTTATCCGGAGTACTAATCGATATAAATGTTAGGATTGTGGGATTTCTTAATCCTAATCCAGTTGTAGTCATCGTATTGATAAATACTCTTTCGCGTTGATGCATATTCGGACCAATATGAAACCACATCGATGCAGTTGGGTTAAGACGTGCAAATGCACCTGTTAACATTTTTAGTTTATTGAATTCTGCTTGGGATGCAATTCGATCGATTTCGTCGATTAATTGCGAAATCTCTACTTGGATTTGTTGTCTATCTTCTGCTGTGTAGATTCCGTTTGCTGCTTGAACTGCCAAAACGCGAATTCTTTGGATAATTTCTTGGGTTTCTTGTAAATAACCTTCTGTGGTTTGAATAAAAGAAATTCCATCTTCGGCATTTCTTTCTGCTTGTCTTAATCCTAAAATTTGAGTTCTCATTTTTTCAGAAACAGCCAATCCCGCAGCATCATCTCCAGCTCGATTAATCCTTAATCCAGAAGAAAGTTTTTCCACATCTTTGCCTAATGCATAATCGTGGAATTTCAATGTTCTATGAGAAAATACAGCACTTATGTTATGATTTATAATCATATACCCTCCGTTCTTAAAAAGAATTCGGAGGATTCAAAAATTTACTAAATCAATTTTTTAGTTCGAATTTGAAATTTTTTTATTCTTTCCAATGGATTGCTTCGCCCGGACAGTGATCGATTTCTTCTTGAACAGCTTCCCAATCTTCTTCGGGTATTCGTGCTTGGTTGATATTTTCACCATTATTATGCGATTCTGATGTATCATTCTCGTCCATGCGAAAATATTGAGGTAAGTTCGAAACACAGCTATTACAAGATGTACAATCTATTTTTTCTACGTAGACAATTCGATATTTTTTTTCACTCATAATTTCCACAAAAATAAAAATTATTCTTATGACAATTTTAATAAACAACCGATTTTTATCTTGATGTTAAAAAATAATTTAGCTTACAAGATCGATTCTTTTAAAAAAGAAGGGCAATTTTGGACGTCTGAGCAACGAAAGATGCATCCCATTCATTATTCTATTAGTTATAGGGCATCTTTTAAACCAGAACTTCCAAATTTTTTTATCTCTCGTTATTTGGACGGAAAAAACAAAGTTATCTTAGATCCCTTTTCTGGTCGCGGAACAACGGTTTTACAAGCAAACATCATGGGGTATAGAGCAATTCATAATGATCTTAGTCCTGTATCGTATTTTATCGTTAAGGCAAGGCAATACATACCAAGTTACGAAGAATTTATCAATAGGTTAAACCAAATCGATTTTAAAAAAGATCGTCAAGAGCCGAGCGAAGAGGAAAAAGATCGATTTTATTGTTTTTTTCATCCAGAAACTTTTAAAGAAATCTTAAACCTACGTGAAGAATATTTTAAATATCCAGAAGATTTGGTTTTAAGATATATTATATTTGTTGCCTTATCCAGATTGCATGGCCATTCCGATGGTTTTTTTTCTGTTTATACTTTCCCACAGTTTTCTGTTCTACCAGATGCTCAAAAGAAAAATAATTCAAAAAGAAAAACGAAAATCCTCTATAAAGACATTAAATCGCGTATATTAAAAAAATATATAAGTGATCATAAAAAACCATTACCAGAAAAATATAAAATTTCTAAATATAATGAATATTATCAATTAGATTCTCGAAACATGTATTTGATTCGCGATAATTCTGTGGATTTAATTATTACATCGCCACCATTTTTAGATAAAGTGAACTATAAACAAGATAACTGGTTAAGAGCTTGGTTTTTAGGCGTAGAAGAAGAGTTGAACCAACTTCCATTAGGTATTTATAGCTCGTTAGAAGAATGGAAAAAATTTATGCTAGAAAGCATCAAAGAAATGATTCGCGTTGTAAAACCTGGTGGTAGAATTGTCATAGAAGTAGGAGAAGTAAAGTATAAAAATCAGATTATCTATCTAGAAGATATTATATCGCAAATTGTAGCAGAGAATTTTTCTAATGTTTATGTAGACGAAATTCTGATCAATAATCAAAGTTTTTCTAAGTTGTCGAACTGTTGGAGAGTAGAGAACAATAAAAAAGGAACTAATACCAATCGATGCATTGTATTAAAAAAATATTATCATAATTTTAATATAATTAACATTGATTATAACAGAAAAATACATTATACTAAAAAGCTATTAAATGTATAAATTAAATTCAAACAATACCGATATAGATAAAGGGGTTTTTTATGTTAAGATCATTATGGACATCCGCTACTGGCATGATTGCACAGCAATATCAAATGGATACAATTGCCAACAATCTTTCGAATGTAAATACAACAGGATTTAAAAAGAATCGCGTTGATTTCGAGGATTTGATCTACCAACAACATGTATTAGCCGGAACACCCGCAACTCCTGTATCCGAAATACCTACGGGGGTTTATGTTGGTAGTGGAACAAGAGTAGCTGCAACCCAAAAACTTTTCGAGATGGGCAGTTTACAAAATACTGGCAATAAATTCGATATAGCAATTACCTCCGAAGTAGGTTTTTTTAAAATTCTTCTGCCAGATGGCACTTTTGCTTATACAAGAGATGGTTCTTTTAAGATAGATTCCAATAGACAAATCGTAACATCCAATGGATATTTATTAGAACCACCGATTGTACTACCAGAAGGCTCGATAAACAATACATTACAAATCAACGAAGATGGCGAAGTATACGTAAAAATCAGGGATGATATAAGACCAACAAAGATAGGTCAGATTTTACTCTATCGATTTGTTAACCCTGCTGGTTTACAAGCTGTGGGAAACAATTTATTCAAAGAGACGGTTGCAAGTGGTCCAGAAATAGAAGGCATACCTGGAAGAGAAGGTTTTGGTAGCCTTTTGCAAGGATTTTTGGAAATGTCTAACGTAAAAATTGTAGAAGAAATGGTCAATATGATTGTTGCTCAAAGAGCATATGAATCCAACTCTAAGGCAATCATTACTTCTGATAATATGCTAGGTACAGCAATATCCATGAAGCGATAATTTATGGATTATTTTAAAAAAATCGATTCTTTAATTGTATTTTATTTATTAATAAATATTATAATATCTCTTTATTATTATGGTTTTTTTAGTTATGTTTTGATGGCAGAAGATCTTTGGAATGGGGTAAGTTTATACTCGGATTCTACCAAAAACTACAAAACAGGAGATATCATCTTAGTGAATTTTAAAGAATCAATAAAATTTAACGTAGACCTCGATAATAACAACGATAAAAAATTAGTTATCAAGTTGATCCCCGATAAACTGCTGTTCGATTATCTACCCAATGTCGATGATACACGTTCTTCGCAAAAATATCATAAATATAAAAATAAAGATCAAGTTGGATTACAAACAAAATTGCCTTTAAAAATTACTTCTATTAACAATAACAATATTACATTGGAAGGGAGAAGACAATTTCAGTTTAACAATCAAATTTATGTAATCAATATTCGAGCAGAAACCGTGCCAGATTATATTAAAAACAATCAAATTGATTCTAGTTATTTAGCAAACCTCTTAATACAAGTAGAAACCATAGAAACCCCAAATCAAAACCTACAATTAGAACAAGATAAAATTCAGATAAACGACGAAACAAAACGTAAAATCTTTTTAGAATATTTAAAAAAGATATTAGAGGAACAAAACATTAATGTACCATAGATTGATCATTTTTTTATTGTTAATAAATTTATCCCTTTGGGGACAAGAAACACAAAATTTAAGCATTACTTACCAAACCAGTTATAATTATAAATTAAAAGATGTTGTAAGAATCTTAGGATACAAAAATAATCAATTAGTAGGATATGGCATTGTTGTTGGACTAAACGGAACAGGCGATACAAAACATCACATCAGTAGACAAATTTTAAACAAAATACTGAATAAATTTAACATCAACATCAACTTAGAGAATTACGAAACGAAAAACATTGCAAGTGTTTTGGTAACAGCAGAAATTCCTCCCTTCTCGAAAAAAGGGGATCGAATCACTTGTTATGTTTCTTCTATTGGAGATGCAAAATCGATTCAAGATGGAATTCTAATCCAAACCCCTTTGTATGGTGCCAATGGAAATGTTTATGCATTAGCACAAGGAAAAATTTTGATTAATAAATCCGAAAATCGTTTTTTTACCAAAAACAATGGATACATACCACAAGGTGCAATTATAGAAAAGGATTTACAAGAATTGGAATACAACAATAAAATTAAATTACAACTCATTGAATTCGATTACGAACAATTAAATCTAATTTATAAAAAATTAAAACAAAAATATAGCGATTTAAACATAGAAATTGAAGGGGGAAGTATTGTAATTAACTTTAAAGAAGAGAAGGATCTGATTCAACAATTAAGCGATATTTTAAACATGGATGTGGAACTTCCTCTAAAAAATAAAATCATCATCAATCAAGAAAATAAAACGATATTAATCACTGGTAATATAAGTGTAAAACCTTTTGCTGTTGGAAGATTATGGAAACCCGATCAATACAGTAAAATTCAACGAGAAGCATATCAAGGAATCTATATTTATACTCCATCCCAAGAGCAACAAAAGAACTTAATCTATTTTAACGTAAATTCTATGGAAGAGTTGATAAAAGAATTCCAGAAGTATCATTTTACCATAGAAGAGTTGATTACAATTTTTGAATCGTTGATAGAAAGTGGTATGTTTCAGGCTCAGTTAATTTTAAGATAAGCCCGGCTAACCGGGCATAGTTTATTTTTTAGGAATTGCTAACATTATCTTGTTTTTTGAACTGTTTCGCTAATTCTTCAATTTTTGTTTGAATAGATGCATTTAATTCGTCTAATTTAGCTTTGTATTGTTCGAGTTGTTCTTTAGGTACGATTTTTTCGATTTCTTGTGCGATTTTTTGGTAATTTTCGTTGATTTGTTTAGAAACTTCTTCGAAAGTTTGATTTGCTTTAGAATTTAAATCTTCTACTTGTTTAACAATATCATCTAGACTTTTTCTTAGGTTTACGACTAATTCGCTATTTTCCGCAGCACCTTTTTGTTTAAGTTCATCGTAAACTTTTTCAATTTCGCTTATAGCTTTTTTTACGTTTTCTTCGCTTGCTCTAAAAAATCCAATTCCTGCATTGAGTAAATCGTGTAATGTTTTTTGTAAGTTTTCCATAGGAACCTCCATTGTATTTTATTGTGCATTGCACAATACCAATTTTATGCACTGCACTAATCTGACAATCATTTTTTATATTTTTTTGTTTATTTTACGAAAAAATTTTCTTAAAATTTAGGGAATTTTTTTCTGGTAAAAATATTGGAGTTAGATTAAAATGAATTAATATTTATGATTGGATGTATTTTCTAAACTCAAAATCCACGCTTTTAAGTCTTCTAAGGGAATATTTGTAACTTCGTTAAAAATTTCGTGATATAAACCTTGATATAATCTTAAAACCTTGTTTTCTGAACGGATTAGTCGAAAAAATTTTTCGGATCCAGTAGAAGAGGTGATTTTATCCATAGTGCCATGTCCGATCCAAGTAGGAATTTTAATCTTAGAAGCATGTCGATGAACAATTTTTATCGCGTTCATGATATCAATTCCTAATCGAACGCTAAGATAGGGATGTACGAGTGGATCGTCTATATACTTTTGAACCACAGTCTTATCGTGCGAGAGAAATTGTGGGTTAATTTCGGATTTTAATATTAAGTCTGGTTTAACATAAAATAAAAATAATCCTATATAGTATTTAATAGTCTGAAGAAAATTTAAGGATACTTCTAATGCAGGCGCACTTAAAACCAATGCTTTTATTTCTTCTTGGTTTGAATGTCTTACTGCAAAGTAGCTTGTAATTAAACCACCTAGTGAATGTCCTAATAAAATTGGTTGATTTACTTTATATTCTTTTTTTATAAAATAAATAAAATCTTCTAAATCTATCACCAATTGTTGAATGTTTTCTGCGTCACCTCGATTCCCTTCTGAACGACCATGTCCTCGCATATCATAGCTAAAAAAAGAATATTGTTGGTCTATCAAAGATTGGATAAGGTTTTGATAGCGATCACAATGTTCACCTAATCCGTGATGAAATACAATTACTTTATCTGGGTTAAATTCTTCTGGAAGCCAAATTTTACTGAATAATCTTGTATTATCGCTAGTAGTAAAGTTGAACTGTTTTATTTGCATAGTTTAAATATCTGGTAGATCGACGTGTAGACAAAGACATAAAAGTGCCATTCTAACATCTACACCATAACGTGCTTGTCTAAAATAAGCTGCATTGGGTAAATCATCTACATCGGTGGAAAGTTCGTTTACTCGTGGTAATGGATGCATAATCAATGTATTTTTTTTCGATGCTAATACCAATGCTTTATTGACTACATAGCTGTTTTTAAGGCGTTCGTATTCTTCTTTGTCTACAAATCGCTCTTCTTGAATTCTTGTTACATAAGCAACATCGCAATCCCAGAAAGCTTTTATATCTTCTGTTTCTTCGAATTGTATGTTTTTCTTTTTTAGTTCTTTTCTGTATGCTTCTGGTATAGCTAAATCCACAGGAGAAATAAAAATCATTTCTACATCGTAGTGCATTAAAAGTTTTACTAAGCTGTGTATGGTTCGTCCAAATTTTAAATCCCCTATAAAAGCAATTTTTAAACCATCGATAGTGTTTCTTTCTTTGTAGATGGTATACAAATCCAATAATGCTTGTGTAGGATGATGTCCCGCGCCATCGCCAGCATTAATAATTGGAATAGAAACAGCACTTGCAGCAATTCTACTAGAACCTTCTACGGGATGGCGTATTACTGCAATATCTGCATACGCTTCGATCATCTTCATGGTATCGAATAAAGTTTCGCCTTTACTAATGCTAGAAAATTGAAAGCCCACAGTAGTAATTACTTTCCCACCTAAGCGATGCATAGCAGTTTCGAAGCTGAGTCTTGTTCTTGTAGAAGATTCAAAAAATAGGGATGCCATCAAATAACCATCGAGAATTCTATGAATTTTTTTCTGTTTTTGTAATTTAATGATATATTCTGTTGTGTCTAATATGGTTTCTAAATCCTTTTTGGAAAATTGATCTGGATCGATAATATCTTTATGAGGGAATTCTGGCTTCATTTAATAAAACCCAGGAATTATAGAATAAACATTTTGAAAATCATTTTTTTATATGTTATTTTGAATTTTTCTTTGGATTGCCAAGATAAAGAAAAGGTTTATACTTTTGCTTACGAAATCTATGATATTCGATTCTGTCATTTAACTCCTGAACCTTTCTTGTGCAAAAAATGTCTTTTGAATGATATGCAAATAGGAAGAATCATCATTTTTAGAGAAAACGAAATCATTCGTATAAATGCTTGTATTCCTTATAAAAAAAAATAAAAATTTATTAAAATTTATTTATATAATTTGACAATTAAGAAGAAATAATAAAATTTATCTATTATGAAGGCACTATCGGATACAATTCATAATGTTTTGTCGAAAAATAATTATTCGTTTTATATTCCACCATTCCAAAGAGTGTATTCTTGGGAAGAACAAGAACTAGAGCGTTATATTTACGATATATCTCGAATTATAGAATCTGAATTAGATCCTAATCAGAAAGATAAACTAGAACATTTTTTTGGTACCATTGTCTTAAAAGAAGAAGATGCTCAATATTCGACAAAAGCCATTATTATAGATGGCCAGCAAAGATTGACGACGACGTTGATTTTTTTGATTGCTTTAAGAAATAACGTAGATAGTAAAGAGCAAAAAGAGTTTATCAATAAAAACTATTTATACAACGATTCTTCTCCTTTTGTAGAAAAAATCAAATTAAAACAAGTTACAAACGATTGGAAGGCTTATCAATCTATTATCTTAGAGAAAGGTTTTAAAGATAAAAATCATAAGATTATCAAAGCATATGAATATTTTTATAAAAAAATAAAAACCATGTTTTCGAAGGATCCAAGACTTAAATTCGAACATTTTATTTTAACCTTAAAGCGTTTGAATGTAGCTGTAATCTTTTTAGACGAAAGACCTCATAAAGGAGAAGATCCCCAAGTAATCTTCGAAACCTTAAACTCTATGGGAAAAGCATTAACACTTTCGGATTTGATTCGAAACTATGTATTGTTAAAATTCGACACAAGCCAACAAGACGAAATATACGACGAGATTTGGCATAAAAAGATCGAAAATGTTTTAGGGGAGCAAACCTCTTATTTTTTTAGAGATTATTTACAGTATAAAAAGCAAGAACCATTAAAAGGGGTAAATGCATCTAATACAAAAGACTTATATCAACGTTTTAGAGATTTTGTCGAAGAAAATTTTTCTAATCGCGTAAATGATTTTGTTAATGATATTGTAAAATACGTAAAGCTCTACAAATGGATTGTTTTTGATCATCAAGATCTTATATCGAATGACGTAGAAAGAAATTTAAAAATCAAAGAATTATTAAAAGATATCTTTCATCATATTAAAACAGATGCATTTAAACCCTTTGTTATGGGATTACTTGAATACCATCAATACGGAAAAAATGACTTAAAAATTCAAGACGAGTCTTTGATCGAAATGTTAGAAACAATTAGAACCTATTTAATCCGAAGAAGAATCTTGGGATTAACCAAAGGAGAAAATAAAGATATCGTTAAACTATCTAAAAAGATTCCCGATTTAGCAAGGAATAAAGTTACGATGATGGAGGTTCTTTCGAATTTATTCTATAAGCTAAGACTACCCAACGATCTAGAAGTAGAAGAGCAACTAAAAGAAGTAAATTTTGATAAAGATTATAAAAAATACGCGAAATTTATCTTAGCAAAAATCGAAGAACGTAATTCTGGTAAGACCTTCGAATGGGAAAATGATTCTATTGTTATTGAACATATTATGCCTGTAAAACTTAATATTAGTTGGCAAAAAGAATTAGGAGAAAATTATCACGAAATCCATAACAAATATTTATACAACATAGGAAACCTAATACTTACCGATTTTAAAAAAGAAATGATTGAATTGACTTTTAGCGAAAAGAAAAAACGACTTCAACAATCAAAACTTTTTTATAAAAACTTTATTATTAATAAAACCCAATGGAATTTAGAATCCATTTTAGAACACCAGAGTACGATGATAAAGTGTTTTCTAGAAACATTTTCATTACCCGAAGAATACAAATACGAAAGAAACTGGAATACAAATGTATTCGAAGGCGAGTCGATTTCGCCATTAGATCCCTTTGTAGAAGAAGCAGCAAGAGGTAGTACTCCTATGTTGATACGAATTTTCGAAAATAAAATCTATGTAGATACATGGCAAGATGTATTTATAGAGTTTATCAATTTTTTTAAAAATGATCCAGACTATGATTTTGATTCTATCTTAAAAAATCAAAATGAATTATTTTCTAAGGATGATGTTATTATTGATGGTTCAACGTTTAAATTAAAAGCTTCGAAAAGAAGTGAATTATTAAAGCGATATAAAACCTTACAAGGTGAACTTAAAAAAAGTGTTCTAGAAATTTCGGACGATGAATACTATATACATGTGAATATTTCTTCTGCTAATTGCCTAGAAAGAATTGCAAAACTTATGAAAAAATTTTCTTTAAACGAAAAAGATGTAGAAATATTGATAGATTGAATTTATTATTGAAAAATATATTTATTTTTTATAAAATAATTATATTAAAATTTTTATAAAAATGAATTAATTTTTTCGTAAGAAATGATTCATTTTTTGGATAATGAATTTTCTGTCGAAAATTTTATAGAAAAGATTTTTCATTTATGTAAATTAAAAAGTTAAGGGAATTCTATGAAAATCCAAGAAAAAAAGCTCTATGGCAAAATTTATACACCTAATTGGATAGTAAACCTAATTCTCGATCATTTAGACTATAAAGAAAATATATACAATAAAAAAATTATTGATCCTGCTTGTGGCGATGGTGCTTTTCTCGTCATTATTGTAGATAGATTTATACGCGATGCGATGAATCATAAGATTCAAAAAAAAGAAATAAAATCCTTATTAGAAAACAATATCTTTGGTATAGATTTGGATAAAAATGCTATCACAATATGTAAAGAACAATTAGATCAAATCGCTGCTTCTTATAATATTTATGATGTAGAATGGAATCTCTATAACGAAGACAGTACAGATAAATCATTTATTTCGAAATTATTTGGTTGGTTCGATTTTGTGGTAGGTAATCCACCTTATGTAAGAATTCAGAATTTACCAATAAAAATAAGAAACCAAATTCAAAATACTTGGAGCTTCTGCCAAAAAGGGTCTACTGATATATATATAACCTTTTTCGAACTAGGATATTTTCTTTTAAACCGAACAGGTAGATTAGGCTACATTACACCCAATACATATTTAAAAACTCATACAGCAAAAATGCTAAGAAAATTCATAAAATCAAAAAAGATATTAAAAGAATTGATCGATTTTGAGCATCATCAATTGTTCGAAAATGCTACAACTTATTCGTTAATAACTATCTTAGATAAATCTTACAATAAAGATGTGTTTAAATTATACAAAGGCAAAAGAGATTTGATTGAGTTTATCGATCATGTTAAACTATCAAACCTTAACGATGACAATTGGATATTAGCTTCGAATCAAGTTTTAGAGCGATTAATGCATATTCAAAATCGAGGTATTCCATTAGGTAAATTAGCAAAGATTCATGTTGGTTTAACAACACTCGCTGATGATTATTATATTTTTCAGAATCCTACGTTTAATTCTAAAACCGCAGAAATAGTCTTAAAAGATGGAAGAATTTTTAAAATCGAAAAAGATATTTTAAAACCCATCATCAAAGCATCTATTCTAAAAGATTCTTACGAAGATCAAAATAGATATATCATTTTTCCTTATAAAAAAATTAAAAATAAACATGTAATTATACCAGAAGATGAATTAAAATCAAAGTTTCCCAATACATATAAATATTTTTTATCAATAAAAGAAATATTAGATAGCAGGGATAACCATAAGCCAAATTCAGTTAGTTGGTATGCTTTCGGAAGATCCCAGGGATTAGATACTTCTTTTGGAAAAAAAATTTTAACAAGCAGTTTAAACCTAAAACCAAACTTTATCGTCTGGGAAAAAGAAGAATATACCTTTTATGCTGGATATTGTATTAAATTTAACGGAAACCTTCATAGACTTGCAAATTATCTGAATTCCGAGGATATGGAATTTTACATAAAATATGTAAGTAGAGATTATCAGCATGGATATAAGTCTTATGCAAAAAGTTTTATAGAAAAATTCGGGATCGATGATCAAGAGTTGTTAAAATTATATAAAAAAGATTCCACTCAACAAAAAGAACTATTTTTTTAAAAACTGTATTTAAAAAAATTTTATCTTTTTAATTGTATATGGGTAAATTGAATAAAAGGAAAGATTTCTTTTGTATCAAAGCAATCATACGATAAATTTGTTTTGTAATGTTTGATATATGGTTCTATACCCACTAAACTTAAAAACCATCTTAAAATTGCAGATACATTGTTTAATACATAAAAGCCACCTAAGTATTCGAAGGATTTACTTTCGATTTTACAGTGACTATTTTCTAACAAAAATTTTTTTTCTATAGATAATTTATTTTGATCTGTTATATCATAGTTGTTTTGATTAAAATGGATTTTACCAGTTTTATCGTTTATTAAAAAAATTAATAATTTATTTTTATAATTAAAATTTCTAATAAAATAAAAAGAATTTGCGATACTTAATGGACTATCTTCTGTATACAAGCATTCCATTCCCATCGCTCCAAAGGATTCGTAAGATTCATTGTTAAAGCGGAAAGTAATCCTTTGTGGTGGTAGGTAAATAAAATTATAAAATATGCGATTATTTTTTATAGATAAAGAAGATTTTATCGAAAGGTTTTGGTTGTTTATATCTATTGGGATAGAAAATTCTGTAAAAAAAACTGGTTCTTCTTCTGAAGAATTTGCACGAATCCACAAAAGATGATGGTTCATTGTTATACTGGCTTGGTTTTCTAATTGTATAGAAATTTTATCTTTTACAGCATTTAGTTTTTTATTGGTATATTCGAGCGTTTTTAAATACTCTTGTTTTTTTTGTTTATCGTATAAGTAAATGGTTAGTCCATTGTTTAGATCCCCTTTTCCTAAATTGCTTATCATATAGGTTAGAGTTAGAAAAAATCGCGAAGAATGATGCTCTATATTCCAAACCTGCATATACCCTTCGTTTTCTAATGGATGATATTCGCATTGGGAATATAGAGCGAAAGATTTTAAAAAAAACAAAATTAATAATCTATACGGCAATTTTGTTGTTCTGGAATTCTTGCGATAATGGTAGAACATTTTTTAAGTCCTTAATCTTTATTGCTCTTTTTTCGCCTTTTTGCATTTCTTTTTTCATTTGGTACATAAATAAATCATAATCCACTTGCATCGTATGACGAGGAGAAGCCACATATCGTTTCGAAATCTCTTTTTGATAATTGCGAATCCATTCCCACATATCTGCATAAGAGGGTAGCGCATATTCATTCGTTAGATATTTCGCTATCCATTTGCCTTGTCTTTCTGCAATGGGCATAATTGCACCTAATGGTTGAACAAGTCCTCCAAAAAACAAGTTATGGAATTCCGGAGTAAATAACCTAAAGTATAAAGGAACATAATTTCCTTCGATGCGTAGTTTGTCTATTAATTCTTTGTCAAAAAATGGAAATTTTACATCGTATCCAGTGCAGTAGATTACAGCATCTACATCTTCTTCTTTCGAACCATCTTGGAAGTAAACTGTATTTCCTTCGTAGCGTTCTATCATGGGTTTATAGGTGATATCGCCTCTACCAAACCTCACTAAGAGATCTTGCGAAATCGTAGGATGTGCTTGTCCAATTTTATGATCCGGCTTTGGTAAACCATATCGTTCTAAGTTTCCTATTGCAATTTTATATCCTAAGGTAAAAATTGCTCTTTGTAGTGGGTATGGGGTTAGAGGATGTACTAATCCAGTAAATTTATCTACGGGAAAACCAAACATATAATTCGGAATAATCCATGCACCTCTTCGCGATGTTAAGATTACTTTTTTTGCAACATATTTATCCGAAAGTTCACAAGCTATATCCATTGCACTGTTTCCCATTCCTAGGATTACTACTTTTTTACCCATTAAATTTACAGGATTTTGAGGATCTACGTACTTATGGCTATGAAAAATTACTCCTTTGAAAGTTTCTGTTCCAGGTATGGGAGGATTTGGCCAGCGTTCTGCCCAATGGTGACCATTTGCAACCACAACTGCATCATAATAGTTTACTTCGTTTTTGTCTGTTGTTACCTTCCATATAATGTTGTTTTTGTATTCAACTGGCTCTACTTTTTCTACACCTGTTTTAAACTTTATGTAAGGTCTTAAACCAAAGTGATTCACATAATCCTGAAAGTATTTATAAATCAATTCGTGTCCTGCAAAATCTGGGTAATCCTTAGGCATAGGATAATCTTCGTATTGCATTCTATCCCTATGGGTATTGATATGAAGAGATTTATAAATATTACTCATTCCATTGTCATTGCCGAAACGCCAATTGCCACCAATATCGCTTCCTTTTTCGTAACAGTCGAAAGCAATATTTTTATCCTTTAATGCTTTGCAAATCGTAATGCCAGTTGAACCAGCACCTATTACACAAACTTTTAAATTCATAACTCCCCCTTTTCCTAAAGCAATAAAAGAATTGATAAATATGTCAACTTTTTTTTATCCTAAGGGAAAATAACCTATAATTTTAAACTTATGTGTCTAAAAATAATGATTATTTTTCCTTTTCGAAGCTTTCTAAAATTTTGGCAGGATTATTGATATCCGTAGAAAACTGATTTTCTTCTACATCTACTTTGGGCAAATTCGAGAGGGGAGGTGGACTTTTGTTATCGTTAATTTCTGTACCACAAATACCATTGGGATGAATGCATATTTTCCATTCTCCCACTCTTACGTCATTTTCGAAGTTTCCTGCTTGATAAAAACTTCCGTCGTTAAAATAATATTGCCAGAATCCATTTGCTAAATCATTTTTATAAAATCCTTTAAAAAATATTTTTCCATTTTCGTAATATTCTATCCATTCACCGTTTCTTAATCCACCAACGAAATTTCCTACGGATTTTAATTGCCCTGTCGGATAATAAAATTTCCATTCTCCTTGTTTTTTGTTTTCTTGGTAATTTCCTTCGGATTGTAGCTGTCCATTGGAATAGTAGTATTTCCAATAGCCATTCATTTTGTTTTTTACGAAATTCCCTTCTGCTTTAAGAGCACCGTTTTCGTACCAAAAACGCCAGTATCCTTCTCTTAAATGATTTTTTAATGTACCTTCTGCTTTTTTAACCTTGTTTTTATACCAAACAATTTGGTGATCCAAATCATTTAAAACATAAACTTGGTATTTTTCGATAAATTGAGCTTTTTGGATTAATTCTTGGTTGTTTTGTTCAGCAGAAATGGCTGCTGATAAAAAAAGAATTGCTGTTAAAAATGACTTTTTCATACATGATCCTCTTTAAAATAATTTACTTTCTTTTACAAGCATCGGCAAATGTAAAAATTACTAAACATTTTTACCATAAAGATAAATTTTTTCTTTGATGGTTTCTAATTCATTTTTTAAGAACAAATCTTTTTCTATTAGATCTTCCATTTTCTTTACTGCGTATAATATGCCAGTATGATCATTTCTTTTAAGGTATTTTGCAACATAAGATAGAGTATGGTTGGCCATTTTAACTGAAAGATAGGCAATTATATGTCTAACATGAGAAATTCTTTTATTTTTCTTTTTGCTAAGTATATCTTCTTTTTCGATTTTGTAGTGTTCGCATACAACATCGATAATAGAATCGATGTCTATTAGATTACTTTTATCGTAAAAGGGTTCGAGGATAAAATCTAGTTCGTTAATTGATAGTGTAGAGGGATCAACTTGATAAAATGCTAATTTCTCCAAAGCAGATTGGATGTATCGAACATCACCGTTTAATCTGTGTGCTAAATGCTCGATGGTTTTATTCGATAGATGGATATGATATTTTTTGCAGTAATGATCGATAATTTTGATTTTTGTTTGATAATCAGGATAATGTAGATGAATTTTATGAAACATCATCAACCGAGAAGAAATATCGTGTTCTAATTTTAGGTATTGAAAATCTCTATCGGAAAGAAAGATTAAAATTTTGTTTTTTTCGTGGAAATAATCGATAAGGTTTCTGATTTCTTCCATACATTTAAGAGCAGTTGGTTTTAAGAACTGAAAATCATCCAAAATAAAAATAGAAGTAGATCGAATTGTTTCTAACCAATTGATGGAATTTCTTTTTTTTAGGGAGAGAACAAATTGAGATATAAATTCTGGTATGGTATAATAAACGATGTTTTTATGGATTTTTTTCCATGTTTTTGCTAAGGAAGTTTTTCCACTACCAGATGGTCCATAAATATAGATAGGTCGAAAGTATTTTTCTAGATGAATTAAATAATTCAACTCTTGAAAATTTTCTTTCGAAGGATAGAATAAGTCCAAGTCCCAAACTTCTTTTTTTTCTTTGTATTCGGGGGATGAATGTTTAAAAACTTGTTCGTTTTGTGGCCTCTTATTATTAAAAAATATAATTTTATTTATTGATAAAATATCTTTATAAAAATCATATATAATATGATTTATAATATCTGCATATCGAATTTCAATATGATTTTGTAGTTTTTCGTTTTCTACGTATAATACAACATTTTTATTATCGTCATAAAAAGCATAAAGTGGTCGAATAAAATGAGAATAAAAAGGTTCTGGAATAATATTTTTAAAGGAATTTTTGCATTCTTCCCAATTTGCTAAATATTTATAATTATATTTTTTTAATATTTCCTCTGATGCTTGATAATAGTTAGAATGATTTTCCATAAAATTTATTCCTTTAACATATGAGACATAATTTTCATTATGTCTTATATAATACGTATTAATTCCAAATAAAATTATTTAATCTGTCTTTCAATAATGTACTTTCGTAGAGTTTGTTTTTTTTATTAAGAACTTTTTGTAACTTTAAACAGGAATTTTTGTGTATTAATTTTTAATAACTTCTTCTTTAATTAAGTTTGTTCAAAATTTGATTTACAAAAAAAAGATTTAAATTTAATGTTAAAATAATCTTAATTAAAGAGGCGATATATGTTGCATAATTTTTTTACCGTAGCAGATTTAAACTATGGTATATTTACAATATTTGCAGCTTTTTATTTAATCTCTATAAAAAACAAGAACGAAAATACAATTCACCTAATCATCTTTATGTTTGTTTTGGGATTCATGGATGTTACTTATTTTCTTTCGTCTTTATTTGTACATCCTTGGGGGAAATTTCATCGTTATATTACGGTACCAGCAGCATTGCTTGGAACAGTTCATGTTGCATATTTTATTATGAATTATCCGCGAAGGAGTTGGAAGCTCTTCCCCAAGATTTATTTTTATACATTTTATGCAATTGATTTAATAATCACTATCGCTTTTATCTATACATCTTTAAAAGTGGGACAAATTTATCGATTTGATGGCCATTTTTGGGATTTTAACGAAGTCTTTTGGGGACAAATCGTTGGTTTATTTATTCTTATAAACGCTTTGTTCGCAATTGTTTCTGGTATTATTCGATCAATTCAAATTAAGCAAGCAAGGTTACAAATTCTATTGATTGTCATTGGGTTTATTTTGATTGTGCTTATACCTGCCATTACAAATTTATTAAATCGCCTATTTATTATAACTCGTGATGAACACCAAAACATCTGGGGATTGTTTGGTATTACAGGTTCATTTATTGTATTAATAACTTATGTTAATTATACAAAGGAAAGAACCACATTACTTAGTAAGCTGTATGCTATAAGTTTGCTTACAGTTTTAATTATCTTACAATTGGTGAATTTTTTTGTTTTGCAAGAAAGAAATCGATTATACAACGAAATTCACAAAGAAAAAAATCATCGAATAATTCAAGATTTAACCTATAGGCCAGAGTCATTAGAAATGATTGTAAAAATTCTTCCAAACTTAAATTTCGAGACCATCTATAACAAAACGAATTTAACTTTGCCTAAAGAAGAATTTATTAGCGAAGCAGCTTTAATGATGCTTCAACATCAATATTTAAATCATTTAACGATTTCCGAAGAAATTAAACCTTTTACAATTGGATATTTAAATTGGATTCAAGAAATCGAAAGAACACATCCTGAGTATTCACGAGAGCAAGTATTAAAAGAAATTTATAAAAATAAAAGAAAAATACAATTATTAAGATCAAACATAGAAAACTTGCCAGAAAATAATTTTAAAGAAAAATATCAAAAATCAATCCTAGAGAAAAATCAAAATGCATCTATTAATAAATATTTTGTTTTTTCGTTAGTAGAAGACAAAAAAGATGCATTAAGTTTTATTCCAATTATCCACGATTTTGATCAGCTTTTGTTTCGTTATTTAAACCTTTCTAACGATTTCTGGAAGAATACTTATGTTTTTTATTATTCCATAGAACAAAATCATCTTTATTTAATTGGATATAGTTATAAAGATTATAGAATTTTTGTATCAGAAATTGCCAATATATTGTTTTATATTATAGTAATCAGTTCTATATTAATTCTTTCGGGATATCCAGTATTTTTCTTAGTGTCGGTTTTAAGACCTCTAAAAAAACTTATGTATGGATTACATAGGGTGAATCATGGTGATTTATCTGTTTCTTTAGAAGTTAATGTCCATGACGAATTGGGATATGTTACGCGAAGTTTTAACAAAATGGTGGATTCGATTCGAGATAAAAATAAACAATTAGAAGAATATGCAAATATGCTGGAATTAAAGGTAGAAGAAAGAACCCGCGATTTAGAGAAAAGTTTAATAGAAATCGAAAAATTAAAAGAAAAACAAGATGGAGATTACTACTTAACTTCTTTATTGGTAAAACCTTTAAACTCTAACGAAATCGGACAAGAAGATATTGTAAAAGTAGATTTTGTAATTAGTCAATATAAAAAATTTCAATATAAAAGATGGAAGTCGGAAATTGGGGGAGATTTTTGTTGTGCACATAGAATCCAATTAAAAAACAAAAATTATAGCTTTGTTGTAAATGCAGATGCAATGGGTAAATCCATTCAAGGTGCTGGTGGGTCCTTAGTATTAGGTTCTGTGTTAGAAGCGATTGTGGAACGTACAAAATATCAAGAAGAAGTAAAAGAGTTATTCCCAGAAAAATGGTTAAAATATGCTTTTGTTGAATTACATAAAGTAATAGAAAGTTTAGATGGTTCTATGTATATTACCCTTGTGATGCTTCTTATAGACGAAGATTTTGGTTTAATGTATTACTTAAACGCTGAGCATCCCGATATTGTTCTTTACAGAAATCAAAAAGCAATGTACATAAAACCCAATCGATATTTAATAAAATTAGGCTATCCAGTGGAAGGGTTTATCAATATATCAACATTCAAACTAGAAGCAGGCGATATAATCTTAGTAGGATCTGATGGAAAAGATGATCTTGTGATTGGATACAATGAAGATGGAACAAAAAAAATCAACATTGATGATAATTTCTTTTTAGAGATTGTTGAAGAATCGAAAGGTGATTTGAAAAATATTTATAACAATTTATGCGAACGAGGAGAATTTATTGATGATGTGTCTATTATTCGAGTAGAATATACACCACAACCAGAGAAAATTAACAAAAGAAAATTAATCCATACAGAAGACAAATTACTTTTCGAAGATGCAAAAAATCAATATAAGAAATATATAGAATCAAAAGAAGAGGAATTTCTTGTTCATGCAGTTGAACAGTTCGAGAAATTGGTCGATAAATATCCAATGAATTATCTATTTCGAAAATATTTAATTCATTGTTTGATCAAACAAAAACAATTCACAAGAGCTATTTTACAACTCGAAGAATTACAAAGATATTATCCAGAAAATACAGAAATTTTGGTTCAAATTATCAAACTTCTTTACAAAAAGAAAATTTATTCAAAGGCAGCAGAATATATAGAAATTTATTTATTACGAAATCCAAGCGATTGGAAGATTTTATCCATAGCAGTCGATATTTACGAAAAATTAGGAAATAAAAATAAATTAAAAAAATATCAACAAGAGTTAGAAAAACTTGCTGTAAACTAATATAAATTTTTGGGGTTGATTATGTTACATTCTTTTTATACAATATCAGACTTAAATTATGCAATTTTTAACTTTTTAGTTGTGTTTTTTTTACTGACAATAAAAGAAAAAAAATACAATATTTATAATTTAGCTTTTTTATTTTTTATTTTAGGACTAATGGCATTATCGTATTTTTTTGCATTTGGTTTGGTTGAAGAGTATTGGGCATACCATCGTTGGATTAGTGTTGGTGTTTCTCTTGTTGGAACAGCACAACTTTCAAATTTTTTGTTGCATTATCCAGAAAAATCGGGCAAACATTTACCGAAAATTGCGCTGTTATATCAAATTATTGCACTTGCAATCACATCAGTATTTGTGATGAAATCTATCGAGGCACCAAAAGAATATCATTTTGATGGACATTTTTGGGATGTTCATTTACCTCAACTAAGTAAGATTGTCGCATTAGTAATTTTAATTTTAATGGTATTAGCTGTTATAACAGGATACACAAAAGCATTCTTGGGTAAAAAAGAAAATCGTTTGCCATTACTCTATATAACCACTGGTTATATATTTGTTATATTGGTACCAGGGATAACCAATGCTTTGAATCGTGCTTATTTACTTCCAAGAGATGTACACCACAATGTTTGGGTGCTTTCGGGAATCTTTGGAACTTTTATTGTTTTGATTACTTATATTAATTACACAAAAGAAAAAACAACACTATTGACAAAATTATATTCTATTAGTATTGCATCGATTATTGTGATTGTTCAATTTTCTAGTTTTTTTATTCTTAAAGAACGGGAAAAAAATTATGATTTAAACCAAATCTATAAAAGTGGAAGGATTGTAAAAGATGATATTTTTCGACCAGATGATATGATACTCTATGGCAAATTACAAAAAGATTTTACCATAAAAGAAATTTATAATAAAAATAATAAAATTTCTTTAAAAGATTTATATGACAAAGGAGAATTAGCACTTCAATTATTTCGCATAAATCTGGAAAAAAATCAAGAACCCTTAGAAAATATTCCAACCGAAGAACACGAAAAAATTAAAGGCTATTTAAAATGGTTCGAAGCCTTAAAAAACGAAGGTAGAAAAAATCAAGAAATTTTAAGTACAATGTATAGTAATCAAAATAAAATCTTGTATCTAAGACAGTCCATCAAAGAACTTTCGGATGATAATTTTAAAGAACGTTATAAAAAAGAAATATATGAAAAACGTAAAGATAAGCCAATAGAAAAATATTTTATCCAAGAAATAGGTTTAGATAAAAACAAACAAGAAGTTTTAGAAAGGATTCCTATATTATACAAAGATGGAGAAAGAATTTATCAATTACTCGATTCTTCGGGAAAAGATTTTTGGAATCAGAGTTTTATAATGTATTATTATAATATACAAGATGAATTATATTATCTCGTATATAACTACAAATCTTATAGAGAGTATGTTGACGAAGTAGCTCGTATATTGCTGTATATTACTTTGATTGCTACTTTAAGCATACTTTTAAGTTATCCAATATTCTTTTATTTATCCATCATTAAACCATTAAAACGATTAGTTAGTGGATTACAAGAAGTAGATAAAGGTAATTTAAATGTTTATATTGATGTTTATGTAGAAGATGAACTTGGATATGTAACGCGAAGTTTTAACAAAATGGTGGATTCGATTCGAGATAAAAATAAACAATTAGAAGAATATGCCAATATGCTGGAATTAAAGGTTGAAGAAAGAACCCGCGATTTAGAGAAAAGTTTAAAAGAAATCGAAAAATTAAAAGAAAAACAAGATGGCGATTACTTCCTAACTTCGCTTTTACTAAAACCACTGAATGTAAACGAAGTAAATGATGATGGTATCGTAAAAGTAGAAACAAAAATCGATTATTTTAAAAAATTTCAATTTCGACATTGGAATTCAGAAATAGGGGGGGATTTTTGCTGTGCTCATAAAATCACTCTAAGGGGGAAAGAATATATCTTTTGTGTTAATGCAGATGCAATGGGAAAATCCATTCAAGGTGCTGGTGGAGCCTTGGTATTAGGTTCTGTTCTAGAAGCAATCGTCGAAAGAACAAAATACGATGATATCTTCAAAGAACAATATCCCGAGCAATGGTTAAAGAATGCATTTGTAGAAATTCATAAAGTTTTCGAAAGTTTTGATGGTTCTATGTTGGTATCTTGTATTTTAGTATTATTAGATAAAAGGGAAGGCTGTGTATATCATATAAATGCAGAGCATCCTAATATGGTATTATTAAGTGGAGATTCTGTAAAATTTGTAGTGCCGAAAAAAATTTTTCTTAAATTAGGCGTAGTAACAGATGGTTTAATCGAAATTTCAGTATTAAGATTAAAAGAAGGCGATAGACTGATATTAGGTAGTGATGGAAAAGATGATTTAATTCTAGGCGAAGAAAATGGTGCAAGAGTAATCAACACAGATGAGAATTTATTTTTAGAAATTGTAAAAGAGTCACAAGGAGATTTAGAGAATATCTATCAAAACCTTAAAGAAAGAGGAGTTTTTATGGATGATCTTTCTTTATTATCTGTGGAATTTAAGGGAGATAAAGATTGGTTTACGCGAAGTCGATACATGCACAAAGAAGACAAAGCTTTATACGATCAAGCCGTAGATTTGTTAGAACAAGGAAAAAATGAAGAAGCTTATAAGATTTTGATAGATTTAAAAAATCGATATAATGAGAATGGAATAATACGAAAAAGATTTGGTTATTCGTTATTAAGATTAGGTAATATTAAAGAATCGATAGTAGAATTAGAAATTGCAAAAGAACTATTACCTTGGGATTCAGAAATTCTAAAAATTTTGTCTAAGGCTTATTTTAAAATAAGAGAATACGAAAAAGCTAAGGAATATGGAGAATTGTATCTATTACGAGAAAGTAACGATAAAGAAATGATGAAATATCTAATAGAAGTATACGAAAGATTAAAATTAACTCAAAAAGATAAATATAAAGAAATAGCTGAAAGAAAAATTCAAAAATACCAAAAATATCTTGTTTAATTTTATTTATATGGATCAAAGAATTCGAATTTTTCTAAACTATTACCTTTTCTAAAAAATCGCTCTACGTTCGATAAAACCTTTTTATCAATTTCTAACGGCGGTGCATGATGTGGCTTTAATCGCGCATCTATGATAATAGGATTTTTACATCCCCAATGTTTATCGCGATAAAAAGAAAACGGTCCATATATATCTGTTGCTGGATTAGAACGAGTAAAAGTTATCCATAAGAAATTCTCGTAAGTTTTTGCACATTCTTTTGCATTATCACAAATCACAATCATTCCAATACTTTTAAATGCTTGATAATTGTTTTCGATAAAGCCTATCAACTTATCGATTGATTGTTTATTCTCGGAATAAGGTCCAATTTCTAGTGCTAAGATTCCTTCGTCTACGAATTCGTAGTTCGGTATTGTAATACGTTTTAAGTCGATTTTAAGATTTTTCGATAAGGTTCTTTTTTTTGGGTAGGTTGCCGCAAAGATCACCTTAGAACCTATGTTTAATTTTGTACCAGAATAATCTAATGTATCTATGGTAGTATTTGTAATAAAGTGCAGATCCCGTTCGAAATCGATTCTTTCCAACAAATATCTAATAAATTTTTTTGTATCGTAAATGTTTGGTGTTTCTTTTTCTTCTGCAACAATAAAAAGATATTTCGCTAAGGATAATTGGTTAAAGCCTAAGATAGCGTTGGCTTGAGTTAAAATTTCCATGGGTTGTTGTTCTTTTTTGGGCAGGTAAGGAATATATCTTTCTGTCCCAATTGCAAGTAGTAGAGGGTGAACGCCAGCTTCGTCCACTGCATGTACATTTTTTACTCCCGGTAGAGATACAGGAATCATGCTTTCTGTTAATTCGTGGATCATCTTTCCAAATATAGTATCTTCTTGCGGAGGTCTTCCAACAACAGTAAATGGCCAAATTGCATTGTTTCTACAATATACGTTTTTTATTTTTAAAACAGGAAAGGGATGTTTTAAGCTATAATATCCTAAATGATCTCCAAAGGGACCTTCTGGTAAAAGAAAGTTTTGTATTTCGCCAATAATACAAAAATCCGCCTCAGAAGAAATAAAATATTCGTCAATATAGCTATATCGAAAGCGTCTATTTGCTAACGCACCAGCGAAAGCTACTTCGGGTAATCCTTCTGGCAAGGGCATTACTGCGGAAATCATATGAGCTGGCGGTCCACCAACAAAAATACTTACTTTAAAAGGTTTTTGGTTTTCTATTGCTTTTTTATGGTGTATTCCGATTCCGCGATGGATCTGATAGTGTAAACCTATCTCTTCGTTTAATTTGTATCGATTTCCTGTTAATTGTATTCGATACATTCCTAAATTTGTTTTAAAAATAGAAGGATTATCCACATCGTACGATAAAACGATTGGAAGAGTGATATATGCACCACCATCTTTTGACCAGTTTTTTATCAATGGTAGATCAGAAATCGTAATCTGGTTCTCAAATACAAGAGGATGATGAACTTTTTTGGGTATTGCTTTCCATGCTGTAAAAGGAACATGCCAATAAGATAATGGATTATTTTTTACAAGTTCTGGGTTTGCTCTTATTTCGATTAATTTTTTGACTTTTTCGAATGAATCGCGAAAAATAAATTTTGCTCTTTCGTAAGTACCAAAAAGATTACTTACTGCTGGAAATCTAGTATTGTGAATTTTTTCGTAGAGAATTGCTGGACCATTTTGTTTAAAGATAATTTGATGCACAAGGGACATCTCTAAATTCGGATTGATAGGTTCTGTTAGTCGAATTAATTGTTTATGTTTTTCTAAATCAATTACACATTCATAAAGGGATTTATACATATGCTATTCTGATTTGTGGTTTTTTTTAAAAATAATTTTTTTTACGACATCTTTGTAGCAAATGGACCTTTCTCCATTTTCTGGTCCGTTAAGTCCAGTATACCATGTATTATCTTTTTTTAATAGATCAATCCAGTATGTATATAGAATTACTGTTCCATATTTATTGTTAAAATTGAATTTTTCTAGAAATGTAGGTAATCCTTTTTTTACTTTTAAACTTAGTGAATCATCTGTTTCGACAACATAATTGGAAACATTAAACTTATAGATTTTTCCTTTATCTTTTTTTGTTTCTATTAGTTCTGGCATCCATCCATAAAACGTAATAGAAACGATATCGTCGATTTTTAATTCTTTACTAAATTCTAAGTTGTTTACTTCGTGGATTAATACGATTTTTTCTGGTGGGAATAATTCTATTTTCCCTTGTAAAACCCGATTATCGCAGAGATGAATTTCTGCAGTAATTTTTACAGATTTTTCTTTTTTGGTAGTTTGATTTTTGGCATCTTCGGTTGCTAAGATATGAGGAAATATTAATAGAATGATAATAAAAGCATATTTATAAAAACTCATAAGACCAGAGGGCGAACTTGCCCTCTAATGAAAAGCGAAATTTATTTTAGTCTATACCAATATTGTGTTCTACCGAGTAAAGAAACCCCTAAGAACCCACGTACTTTAAGTTTATCTGGACCTAATAATTCGATTTTGCAGCTGTAGATATTGCCAGACTTAGGATCTAAAATTTTCCCACCAGTATATTCATTTCCATCTTTTTTTAATCCCCACATGATTTGAAGACCTTCTACTGGTTTATCTTTGAATTCTCCTGGGCATTTTGTACACTTTGGATTGGGTTCATCTGGATTGAGCAATTTTACAATTTTTCCATATAAAACCCCATTCATTTCGTAGATTTCGATATGAGCTTTTGGTTTGCCCGTTTCGTCATCTATGTTTTGCCACGTTCCCACAGGTGTTTGTGCAAATAAACTCCCCGCCAAAACAAATGTTAAAATCCCTAAAATTTTTTTTAAGTTTTTCATGTTTCCTCCTTTAGAGTTGTCGCTGTGCAAAGCCCAGCGACGGTTCTATCTTTTAACCCGCCCACCCAACCCTGAGTTATCGCTGTGCAGAGCCCAGCGACGGTTCTGTAATATATCACTCAGAATTATCCAAGTTATATATTCAAATTTTTAAACAAACAAGATATTTTAGAAAATTGATTATTCGTCAATTAAAAAAACTTAATTCATTTATGAATTTTTATTTTACATGGGTATGTCATAACTAAATGCAAAATAGAGTAATCCTTTTGTTTGTTGTTCTTTTTGTTGCCAGAAGATTATATCTGTTACAATCTCTTTAAATGTATCGAGACCAATATCCGCTCGATCACCATCAATAACAATTCCTAAATTAATGTAGCCAGGATAAGAATGTGTTTGTGTTTCTTGTCTTAAACCAAATTGGATATGTTTTGTTTTATCGATATCGTATTGTAAACCAATTTTAAATCGTTCTATTCCTACTTCGTAAGAAGAACTTTGGTTTGTAATAGCAATAATATTTCCAGTTGCAACTGTGGTTGTTTTGAATTCCATAGAACCACCAAAACCTGGGAAAAAAGCAGTATTCAAGTATTCAAAAACCAAAGATAGATTATTCTGTACGTAAACTTGCAAATCTACTCCAAAATATGTTCCAAATGCAGAAGCTTTAAATTGATTATCCCCAACACTAATTCCGAATACATTACCAATCGTAAGTTCATCATAGGTAAAGGATTGATTATGCCATCTTCCACCAATTTTAGGTGTAATAAAAAAATTGGTTCCCGCTTTTAATTGATAACCAACTTCTCCTTCTAGGTCATTAATCATAAAATCTTTTAGAGTTACAATACTAACCGCACCGAATGGATAGATACGATTAAATCGATATTCTGGACCATAGAAAATCCAATTAACACCAAAAACTAGGTTACCACTTCCAGCTGGTGTAAAGTATTGTATACCAAGTGGATAGATTGTATAAGTCGATTTATTTGCCCAAGGTAGATTGATTCCACCAAGATCGCCTCCCACGATTAAATCGTCTTTAAAAAAGCGAGGTTCTAATTCTGGATCTAACTCACCTGGCCAAAACCCAATGTTTAGTCTTAATTCTTTTGCATTTAAAGTTAAACTAGAAAATGCAAAAAAAAGGCTTAATAACATCAATGTCTTTATAATTAATTTTCTCTTTAGCATTGTTGACTCCTTAAAATTTTTTATTTATTATGTCGACATTTTTAATATAACAAGCTAAATGGCAATAAATAAAAAAAAACTACTAAAAAAAATCATTTTAATAATTTTATTTTTATATTTTAATATATTGTGGTCACAAACATCTGCGCAGAAATATTTTGAACTATTGTTTAATAAAAATCAGTTTATCGATGGCTATTACGAAGGAAAAATTACAATTTTATTACCACTACAAAAAAAGCAGATTTTCGATTTTGTAATGTTAAAAAAAAATCAATCCATTCTATGGGAAATCTTAAAAGAGGAAAGATTGCAATTTCGCTTTTTATGTAAAAACGAAACTCAAACCATCTATTTTTACGATAAACGAAGAGATGTTTTAAAACAATACAAAGAAAGTGCGATTTTAAAGCCTTGGAACCATGTTCCCATGTTTTTGTTTTGTAATATTTCTTGGGAGTACCTAATCGATCCACACAGAATCGAAGAGTTCAACAATGAATTTTTTATCAATGGAAGGTTTTTCTTTCCAGAAGTAAAAAATACGGCATCGATTCATTTTGGTAAGGATTTAAATTACAAAAAACTAATCATGAATAATGATCAAAATGCAATTGAATATAGAATTTATTTTTTTTATGATGAACCCATTTCTATGATGGAAAATCAAAGGATTGTTCCCAAAAAAGAAAAATTTTTTACCAAAATAGAAGTTATTCATGCAACAAATAATAGTGTAGTAGATATTGAATGGCTTTATTTTAATCCAAATTATAAAATAGATGACATACGATTGATACCAGATTTTATTTCCCGATAATGTTGTATTCAGAAGCAATTAAACTCATCTTAGAAAGTTTAGGAAGAAAAGACGAGGTTGAATATTATCTTAAACGTTTTCGCTCGCAGGATTCTTCTTATTTTTCTATTTTGGTTCCAGATTACGAAACATTGGATCAATTCTGGGGAGCTTTTTTAGTTCCATTAGAGATACTTTATAAATTAGAGTTATTACCCATTGTTTTTATTGGAGGTCCAGATTATCAGAAATATTTAGAACAATTTTCCTTGATTGATTTTTTTAAAGTTCTCGTTTTAGAAAGAGAGAATCAAATATTTAAAGAAAAATATAAAAAAATTCCTGTAATTTTTGTTAATGAAATATTTATAAAATTTTATAATAAATATTATAATATTCTACCTCAAAGAATTCTTTTTATCAGAAATGCAGGTAATTTAAAGGATTTAAACTATCAAAATATATTTCAAATTCACCCTTACGAAAATACCTTAAAAAATAAAGATTTAAAAATTCTGTTCGATGATTTTGGAATATACTATTATGCAAGTAGTTTATACAATCAATATAATAATCTACAAATTTCTATCACATCATCTTTTTTTCTTCTAAAAGAATTGTTTACAATAAAAGGAGCTGGCACATTACTAAGAAAAAAAATTAAAATTCAACATATAAAAAAAGATCACATAACCGAATCTTTAAAAACATATCTTAAAGAAAAAATCGAATTGAATTTTGCAAAAAAGTTAAAAGATTCTGCATTAGACGAAATTACAGATATAATTATGGACGATTCTTATCAAAGTTTTATTATACTAGAACAAAAAGAATTTGCCTATTATTTATCTAAATTTGTAGTTTCGATCGAAGCAAGAGGTAAAGGAATTGCAATGGATTTATGGGAATACGTTGATTCTCTAAATATCCCTGTGTTTTGGAAAACGAAAAAAACGAATTCTATTCATAAGTGGTACGAAAAGATTTCTGATGGTTTAATTCGACAGGGAAATTACATCATTTTTTGGAAAAATCTTTCTTACATGGAAATTCCCAAAATTATGGATTTTATCCTAAAAAGAGGAACAGATTTTTATGGCGAAGAATTTTAAAGTTTTGATCCTTCTTGTGTTTTATTTTTTGGTAGAATCCCTTTCTTGCGAAGAAATCCAGAATATTCTAAACCCCATTATTACTTCGTTAATGCAAGAAAAAAGAATTCCCACTTTACAATTATTGTTGTTTAAACCAGAAAAATCTATCTTGATAGAATACGAAAACAACATAGATAAAAAAATTGTTTCTATACAAGAAAACCCCAAAGAATTAAAAAATTATTTTGTCGGGGAATTATCTTATCCATTAATAAGCTATCTCTTAAAAGAAAACGTTGATATAATACAAGATGATATTATAAATAAAATTTATCAAAATTTACAACTAAAAAAATCTTATAGAATTAAGCTTTTTGACGCAAAAAAACAAGAATACATCGAGATTAACGATAAGAATCAGTTACTTTTTGATTGTTTAAAAAATATGTTATGTGGGATTTCTATTTCGAAAGATGGTATAAACATAAAAAATCATCAGGATAAAGTAGAAATACGTTCTCTACCTTATGAACATTTTTATCTTTCTACTTATAGCTATTATTTTCTACAAAAAATTTATAATAATACTTATAAAGATCTATTAACATTTTTAAATTCAAGATTAATAGAATTAAAATTAAATCATTCTTTTTTTTATCAAGGTCTGTTAAACGAAGACATGCTTTTAAAATACAACATAAAGCGTGGAAGTTTTTCTGATCAAAAGATTTCTTATATTCCAGATATTTCGATAGATTTTCCTTTATCTTATGGATTTATTACAAATGTATATGATTATTATAAAATATTACAAATATTGTCAAATCAACAAATGTTTGATCAATTCTATACATTAAACCCATTATTAGGTGGTTATCACAACGGTTTTTTTTATCGTTATAGTTGTAGTAAAAAGTTTCTAATTACAGAAGCATTTGGTTTTTTTCCTGGTTATAGAAGTTATGTCTTTATGATGGATAATGGCTATGGGTTTATTGTTTTTCAGTCAAGCGATAACGAATATAGCATAAATTTTCTACGAGACAAAATAGAAGAGATCTATTATCAATTAAACCAAGAACAATGTAATTATAAAAATTTTGATGAAGAAAGCATCTATGGTTATTATAGACCTATCAATGTTGTAGAAAATCATCTATCCATATTTTCTGATATTTGGATAAGAAAAAATCTAGAAGGAAATGTAGAAGTATCGAATTTCTTTAATAAAGATCCTATTGGCTATCTATATAATGTGAATGATTTATTCTATTTTCGAGGTTATGCAAAGATGAATCGTTATCCTTTTTATTTTGATCAAAAACAATTGTATGTTGGAATTTACGAATACAAAAAAATTCCTTGGTATAAGTCTATTCGAGGGTTAATTATCATAATTTCTTTTTTTGTCTTGACATTCATGGTTTTTACAATCGGTATAACATTAAGATACTACAAAAAAAAGGAAAAGTTGTATGAATAGCAAGAAAAAAATTGTTATCGTTGGAGGTGGATTTGGTGGACTGAATGCTGCAAAAGTTTTTTGTAATAAGTCATATCCGATTGATGTTGTTTTAATCGATCGAAAAAATCATCATTTGTTTCAACCTTTGTTATATCAAGTTGCGACGGGAGCATTGAATCCAGCTGACATTGCTGTACCAATTCGTTCTATATTATCGAATTGCAATAATGTTAAAGTATTTTTAGGAAACGTAATAGATGTAGATTTAGATAAAAAAATTGTCTATACAGATTTTAACAATTTTTCTTATGATTATTTAATATTAGCTTGCGGTGCTAATCATAGCTATTTTAATCACGATAATTGGGAAGAATATGCTCCAGGTCTAAAATCTATAGAAGAAGCAACAGAAATTCGAAGACGTATTTTTTTAGCTTATGAATTGGCAGAACGCGAAGAAAATCCATTAATACAAAAAGAATTACTTACTTTTGTTATTGTAGGTGGTGGTCCAACAGGTGTTGAATTGGCAGGTGCATTAGGAGAGATAAGCAGATATACTTTGAGTAAAGATTTTAGAAACATCAATCCAGGTAGAACAAGGATAATCTTAATCGAAGCTGGTCCAAGAATTTTATCTTCTTTTTCGCCAGAATTGTCCGAATATGCTGCAAGAGAATTAGAAAAACTAGGTGTTACAATTTGGACAAATACTTACGTAACAGATGTTGGCGATGGTTATGTAAAAGCTGGTGATGAAATTATCAAAGCAAAAACAATTATTTGGGCAGCTGGTGTAGAACCATCTTCTTTGAATAAAAAACTTAATGTTCCAAAAGATAAAAGTGGTAGAATTATTGTTGAACCCGATTTAAGTATAAAAAACTATCCTAATGTGTTTGTGATTGGTGATCAGGCAAATTTTTCTCATACGAAGGATGGAAAGCCATTACCAGCCATTGCACCTGTTGCAATACAACAAGGAAAATTCGCCGCGAAATTAATTTTAGATGAAATCGATGGAAAACCTAGGACAAATTTTGTGTATTTTGATAAAGGATTTATGGCAACTATTGGTAGGTTAGATGCTATTTTGCAAATGCATAAACTACGTCTAAAAGGTTTTTATGCTTGGTTATTATGGGTATTTGTTCATATTTTTTATGTTATTGGGTTTAGAAATAAGATTCTTGTTTTAATCCAATGGGCTTGGAGCTTTTTAACGTTTAGAAGAGGAGCGCGATTAATTCGAAGCAAAATATGGAAGACAAGAGAACTAGAAGCTTTTATTCTAAAAAATTCTATCATCCAAAAAGCAAAAAAAACAAAGGCAAAATTATGAGGATTAAAGAAATAGAAAGAAAGACAAAAGAAACTTACATAAAATTCAAAATCAACCTAGATGGAAAAGGAGAATATACTTTCGATACACAAATACCATTTTTTGAACATATGTTAAGTCATGTTTCTAAACATAGTGGTATCGATATGAACCTTTTTTTAAGAGGTGATTTAGAAATCGATTGTCATCATTCTGTGGAAGATACAGGAATTGTTTTTGGTAAATTGCTTTCGGAAGCATTAGGAGATAAAAAAGGCATTTTTCGATATGGACACTTTACTTTGCCGATGGACGAAGTCTTAACTACCGTAGCATTAGATTTAAGTGGTAGGTATCATTTTAAATATCGCGGTCCTAATTTAGCAAAAATGGGAAAATTTGGCATTTATGATTCTGAACTAACTTTAGAATTTTTAGAAAAATTTGCTATGCACGCGAAGATGAATTTACATGTATTAGTCCATTATGGGAAAAATAGACACCATATCCACGAATCCATTTTTAAAGCATTAGGAAAAGCATTAAAAATGGCAATACAGATACAAGATTTAGATACAATGCCATCTACGAAGGGAATGCTCGAATAAGGAAATGTTATGATAGTAGTACTCGATTATGGAATGGGAAACATTCATTCTATTTTAAAAGCCTTGGAATTATTCTATCCAGAGGTTCGATTTACAAACGATAGAGAATTGATAAAAAAAGCAAAAGGATTAGTATTACCAGGAGATGGACATTTTCATACCGCGATGATTCATCTTAAAGAACTAAAAGAAAATATCTACGACCATATTTCGCAAAAAAAACCTCTACTTGGTATATGTATTGGCTTCCAAATTTTATTCGAGGATTCTGATGAGGTTTTAAAAGAATCGAACCTGTCCACAGTAGAAGGATTAAAATTGATTCCTGGTAAAATTAGAAAATTTTCTACGAAAAACAAGAAATATAAAATTCCTCATATGGGTTGGAATAAATTGATTGCTAATACAAATCTTTTTTCGAACGTTCCAAAATATTTTAATCATTATATGTACTTTATCCATTCTTATCGCGCTGTGGATGTAGATGATTCTTATGTATTAACGTGGACAGAATATGCCGATGAAAGATTTCCTTCTACGGTAAAAAAAGATCATATTTGGGGTTGTCAATATCATCCAGAAAAATCGGATTTAGCTGGTTTGGAGTTTCTAAAAGATTGGATTAAGTTATTATAAGGAATTGATATGTTTTATATTATACCAGCAATCGACTTATACGAAAATCAAGTAGTTCGTCTGTATAAAGGCAAGTATGATCAGGTTACAGTTTATTACAAAGATCCTCTTGATGTAGTTTTATATTTTCGAGATTGTGGTATTCAGAGAATTCATATAGTGGATCTGAATGCAGCAAGAGATGGAAATACAAATGTCAATCGAAAAACGATAGAAAATATCATCAAACAAAAAGGATCTTTAAAATTGGAAATTGGTGGTGGTATTCGAAATAAACAAATCGTCCATGAATATATAGATGCTGGTATAGAATACTTAATCCTCGGTACCATTGCTGTAAAATCTCCCTCTTTTGTCGAAGAATTGTTAAACGAATTCAACAGAGAAAGATTTATCATTGGTGTGGATGCGAAAAACGAAGAAGTAAAAATATCTGGCTGGGAAGAAGGTACAAAATTAAATTTATTTGATTTTATAAAAAAAATTGAATTTTGGGGAATATCTCAAATTATCGTTACAGATATTGATCGCGATGGAACGTTGCAAGGTCCAAATATTTCTCTTTTAAAGAAGATTTTAGAAAGGACGACTTTAAAAGTTATCTCTTCTGGTGGAATTTCTTCGAATCAAGATATCTTAGATTTATATAATTTATATAGAACAAACGAAAACTTGATGGGCACAATCGTAGGGAAAGCTTTCTACGAAAAAAAAGTAGATTTAAAAGAACTTTTGTCAATCGTTCATTAAGATTTCGCTATGAAAGTTTTTTTTAGTTAAAAATGGGGTAGTTTTTTTGTAAAGCCATTCGGGTAATAATTGTTTTAGAGTATCTTTGATTTCTTTTTTGGTATATCGCGTAGAAAAATGGATTAAAAAGAGTTTTTCTATGTTTCGAAAATATTCCTGATTTTCTATAATTTCGTAGAGATGGATATGCCCCCATTTTCTTGCTCTTTCGATAGGTCTTTTATCGCATATATAGGTGCATTCTAAAAATAGGATTTTCGATTGTTGTACGATTTCGTTGTGAATTACAAATTCTATTTGTGTATCGCCAGAAAAAGTGATGATAGGTTCGAACCTAGTTTCTATAATGTCTGGATTCTTTTTTTTAAGTTCTGCAATTACATGACCCGGTAGGTTTAAATATTCTTTTTTTAGTTTGTTTCTTTTTTCTAAGATTACATAACCATTGCTTGGCACTCTATGAACGCTCGGAATTGCTCTAAAAAAAAAATTTCCTTGGAGGGGATAGATTGTATTAAAATCTATTGGAATCAACTTGTATTCGGATTGGTAATCTTCTATCTTATGCCATAACTTTAAGATTTGATCTAATGGTTCGTAAATAGCAGGATTTACGTAAACTTCTGCTGGAGGTAGTTTTCTTAAACTTCTTTGAGAAATTAAATAAGCTAACCCAGAAGCATGATCCAAATGTCCATGTGTCAAGAGGATTTTGGGAATTTCTACGAGTTGAGGTGATCCAACTCCCGTATCGAACATCAGTTTTAATCGAGGTATTGCAATAGAGGTATGGATTCCCCCTTCGGAATTTCCAATAAACTTAAAGTCTTTATAATGATATTCTGTTAAAATCATTATAATCTTAAAAAATAGAATCTATTTTGGTTTCTGGTTCAATTACAACAATGGGAAGTCCTGTTTTATTCAAGGATTTTAATAATTGTTCAGGACCTACGATTACAATCCACAAATCGTCTCCCTTTATGTGTTTAGTGTATGTGTTGATGACGTCATCTTTCGAAACTTGCTCAATCAATTTTGTATAGTTTTCGATATAACTAATGGATGGTTGGTATATTTGTTCTATTGTGTATAAATACAAGATTTTTGCTGGATTAGAAAATTCAAAAATATGAGAATTGATCAAAGCATCTTTTGCAATGGTAATATCATCATCTTGAATTGTATCTTTAAAATTTTTAATGAGCTGCAACATTATACTCAATGTTTCTTGCGCTTGTTCGTAGTTAGTTCCAGAAGAAGAAATAAATTTACCGTTATGAGCACTAAATCGCGTTGCAGAATAAGCATAATATGCAAGACCTCTTTTTACGCGAATTTCTCTCATCATTTTAGAAACAAACGAACCTCCACCTAGAATATAATTCGCAACACTTATAGGAAATATGTCTTTCGATTTATAGGAAGGGATGTATTTTCCCATTACAATTACAGCTTGGGGAATATCCTTTTTTACGAGTACAATTTTGTTTACAAGGTCTTTTTTACCGGAGGAATTGATGGTTTGTTGACTGACTAAAAATGGTTGTTCTATCGCTCCTAATTTTTTTGTAAGGTTCGTAAAAATGTTTAAATAATCGATTTCGTTAATATCTCCATCGATTGCTATATGCAATCTTCGGTGTTTTAAAAGATTTTTATAAGCTTGGATAATTTGTTCTCGCGATATTTTATTTATATCATCTTCGTTTATGCTTTCTTCGATTTTAGAAGGATATTCCATAATTTCTTTTATTTTTCTTGCAGCAATAGATTCTGGTTTATCGTTTCTTCTTTTAATCGCGTCAATGTATTTCAATTTAAATGATTGTAATTTATTTTCAGAAAATTCGGGATAGATTAAAATCTCTTCTATGAGTTTTATCGCTTCTTTAAAATTGCTTTTTAGACAATACATGTCGACAGAAATAAATTCTTGCTGTAAGTTAAAGTTTAAATCAATTCCTAATTCTGCTAATTGTTCGTTGATCTCTTCGCCACTTTTTCCGTTTGCACCACCGTTTTTCCATAAATCAACGAGTAGAGAATAGAGTCCTCTTTCTTCGTCTTTTTCTTGTAATTTTCCACCTTCGATAATCAAATTCAGATGAATCAAAGGTAATGTATTATCTTTGTACACATACAACGTTTCGTAATCGGACAATTTAACAGTCTCAATTTGGGGAAGTCGAAATTCTATTGGCTTTATGTTTAAGTCACTTAAAATTCCGTTTTTTCTGTTGATAATTTTTAACTGATTTTCGTTAATGATTGGCGCGCTTTCGATCTTCATAAAAAATCCTGTAAAAAAAATAAGTAAAAGTAGTTTGAACTTCATAATATTCCTTTATTTTTTGGGATACAATTCTGCTTTGTAGATTAGCTCTGGTTTGAAATATTTTTTGATTACGTTTTGAATATCTTGAGAAGTAATTTCTTCGATTTTGTTATAGTAGTCGAATACGATGTTGTAATCACCATAGATTAATTCGTAGTAAGTTAATATGTCTGCTAAATAAGCATTAGAACGCATCTTCTTAAAAAAATTGGTTAAATATGTTTCTTTTACGCGTTTTAACTCATTTTCTTCTATCCCATTTTGTGCTATGTGATTCAATTCGTCTAATATTGATTGTTGAATTTTATTATAAAGATCTTTTATTTCTTGATGATCGTTTTTGTTTTTTAGGTTGGAAAGGTTAGGGTAAATCAAAAATAAAAATAAGTTTTCGTATCTTTCGCCTGGTTCAGACGTATAAATAGAAATCTGAGAAGCTAATTTTTGCTCTTCAATAATTTTTTTGTAAAGCCTTGTATCGGGTCTACCAGAGAGAATATCTGCTAATATTTCGAGTTTTAAATTATCTTCGGATGGAAAGTTTGGCTTTTTCCATGCAATTAGTTGAATAGGAGAACCTTCTTTTTCTAACATGATATGTACGTTTTTGTGTTCTATCTTATTTGTTTTGTTTCTTGGTATTGGATAGTTGGGTTTTTCCCAATCACCGAAGTATTTTTTGATAATTCGAAGGGTTAAATCCTCGTCGAAGTTTCCTACCACTGCAATAACAGTATTATCTGGTCTATAATAATTTTTATAGAATTCCACTGCTTGTTCTTTTTTAAACCTTAATATATTTTCCATCGGGCCAATGGTAGGATATCCATAAGGATGACCTTCGTAAATTGCTTCGATAAATTTTTCGTAAAGATATCCCATAGGATTATTTTCTACGCGCATTCTTCGTTCTTCTGCAACAACATTTCGCTCTGTATAGAATTCTCTAAATACAGAATTTTTTACTCTATCGGATTCTAACCTAGCCCATACTTCTATTCTGTTAGAAGGTAGCTCAATTTGATAGTTTGTTACATCTTCGCTCGTATAAGCATTATATCCTCTTTGGCCTTGAATCGAATATATAATAGAATCTTCTTCTGATATCTGAAATTTTTTTACTTCTTCTTCGATGATTTGTATTCGCTTTTTAAGTTTCTCGATAGATTTTTCAAGTTCTTTCTTTTTTTGTTCATCGGATTGATTGTATTGTTCTACAAGTGCATCTAGTTTATGATACCAACGATCGAGTAAATCTAAATATTTTTTTTCTCTATCATAATCGATTGTTCCAACTACTTTTGTTCCTTTAAAAAGCATGTGTTCTAACATGTGAGCAATACCAGCATTTTCTTTGGTTTCGTCCGAAGAACCTGCTAAAATTTTCCAGTATAATGCAACCGTTGGCGTTGTGCCATTCTGCATAAAAATGATTTTTAAACCATTATCTAACGTATATCGTTTTATCTTTGTTTTGATAGGTTGGAATAAATCGATTGTTTCTACCTTCATTGGTTCTGCCTTTAATAAAATAGGAAAAAATAAAAGAAATAATAAAGTGATTTTTGTTTTCATTATTTAAGGACAATAAAAAAGTTATGATGGAATCGACAACAAATTTTAAGAAAGGGGATTGCTCCCCTTGTCGAAAAAGTTTGAAATTAATTTAAATTAATTTAATGGAACAATTCGAACTTCTACTCTTCGGTTGGCTGGGCTTTTTCCTGTTTCGTCGATAGGTTTATCCCATGCCCATCCTTTGATTTCTACCACTCTTGAAGGTGCTAAGTTAAGATAGTTTGCAACACTTTTTGCTCTTTCGAAACTAAGTTTTTCGTTGTAATCTCTTGTACCACTTTTATCTGTGTGGCCCCATATTTTAACACCAGTTTCTGGGTAAGCTTCTAATGCTTCTTTTAGTTTTGATACATTTTCTTTTGCTACACCTTGTAGTTCTGCACTATTCAATTGAAAGTTTATATCGCCATCCATTTTAACAAGTAATTCTTTTGTCTCGCCTTTTTCGTCTGGCACTTTTTCTAGTTGAATGCCTTTACTACCGAATTGATTTTGAATATCATCATACATTAAATCAAGATACAATCCTACACCTAAACCAGATAAACAACCAGTTGCAAGACCCACAATTTTTCCTTGATTTTGTTCTTTCTTTTTCTTAAAGATTGCAAAAACATCTTTTCTTCGATCTTTGGAGTCTTTTTTTCTTTGTGCTTCGTCATAAATAGTTCCCAATGCAAGACCTGCACCACATCCCAGTCCAGTAGAAATCAAAGTTTTTTTTGTGATGGATCCACAGTGACTAAAAAATATGCTTGTAATCCCTATTGTTGTAATTAAGGTTAATGTTGTGAATTTTTTCATAAGCTCATAATAAAAAAATTAAATCAATATTAGTCAATAATAATTTGCTTGATTTTTTAACAAATGAATTTTTTTAATATTATAATGTCAGAAGCATATAGTGTTTACATGAGTGGTATATGTGGTTCTGGAATGAAGCCACTCGCGTTACTAGGTTCTAAAATGGGATACAAAATTTTTGGATCCGACAAAGCATTGTTGAATATAAACCATCCCTTACACAGAATTTTTAAGACTTATCATATAGAAGCCTTTGGAGACCCAGATTTAAACCTTTTAGAACAATCCGACTTTTATGTTTATAGCTCTGCAATAGACGTTGATCACATAGAAAGAAAGAAAGCCATAGAACTACAAAACCAAAATAAAATACAAATTTTCCATCGAATGGATTTTTTAAACTATTTATTGCGAAATCACGAAATCCAATTAGTAGTAGCGGGAACTCATGGTAAAACCTCTACTACCTCTATGATTGGTTGGATCTTGCGAAATTTATGTCTAAACCCTACTATAATAGTTGGTGGAACTCCAAAGTATTTGCCACATTCGTTTCAGATGGGTAATGGTCATATCGCTGTTTATGAATCTGATGAATCTGATGGTTCTTTTTTAAAATCGATTGCTAAATATCGTTTAATTTTGAATATTGATCAAGATCATTTGAATTACTACGGAAGCTTCGAAAATTTAATAAAAAGTTTTTATAAATTTTCTTTGGATTGTGATGTTTGTGTTTTAAACAATGATGATCTGGAATTAGCGCAATTTCCCAAGAAATCAGACAAAACATATATTGCTTATGGAACACACCTGCCACCACAAAAGTTTTATCGATATTTTTTCTTAGGGAATTTGGCTTCGAATAATGTATTAAAGTTTCAAATATACAAAGATGATAATTTGTTCTATGATTCTTACAATGAAGGTATACACTTTAAGTTTCCTGGCAGTCATTTTTTAAAAAATGGTCTTGGTGCAATTGCATTAGTTTTTTCTTTACTTCTCGAATATCCTTCGCTTTCTATTCGTTCTTTAGGAAATGAAGTAACTCATCGTTCTTCGATAAATTCATTGATTCGAATATTAAATCGTTTCCCCGGTGTAGAAAGAAGGATGGATTATCTAGGAAAAATTAATGGTATCGATGTATATGATGATTATGGTCATCATCCAAACGAAATTTTGAATGTTTTATTAGCATTAAGAGAAAAATATAACAACAGAATCGCAATTGTATTTCAACCTCATCGTTATACACGAACTAAAGAATTAGCAAGGGAATTTGCAAAAGTTTTAGAATATGCCGACGATGTTTACTTACTTCCACTTTATGCGGCAGATGAAAAGCCCATATCGGGTGTTACATCCGAACTAATCGGTAGGTTTGTCCGAAAAAATGTGCATTACATCGAAAACAAAGATTATGACAATATTTTCTTTCAGAATTATGATTGTGTGGTCTTTATGGGAGCAGGAGATATTTCTCAACAAATTCGTGAATATATAATAACAAAAAGACCTTTGCAAAATGTTTTATAATCTATTTTATTCATAAAAAAATATTTGCTTTTTTTTCACAACCATTAAAAATGAATACAATGCATTTTTTTAGAGAGAAAAAAATATATATTTTATCTTTTTTATCAATTTTTTTTATAATTTTGGGATTCTATCTATTGTTAAAAACGGAAAAATCTTCGAATGTTACTCTATATAAAAACTATTGTGTGTTAAACATCTACGATTACAGAAAAAAAGAAAATGTATTTTTAACTTCTTCTAAAAACTTTATAAAAAAAAATAAATGCGATAATGATACATCTACAATACCAATACTAAATTATAGTTTAGATGTTTTTAATTCTTTTTACATAGACAATTTCAATTTTTTTCTTGATTCTTATGTTAAGATTATAAATCTGAATCCTTCAATTTTATTGTTAATATCAGAAATAAAAATAACGAGTAATGAGTTGATTTTTTTTTTAGATGATAGAAAAATTCGTATTGATATAAAAGATTATACAAAAAAAAATTGGGAAGTAAAATTTATTTCGCTTGTATTATGGATCGAGGAAAAAAATATAAAAAAAGCCTTTTTGGATATTCGGGAAGAGGATAGTCTGTTAATTGTTGATGGTGAATTATGATACGAAAAATTTGTGCAGTAGATATAGGTTCTTCTATAACAAAAGCTATCATTGCAAATATTCATAATTCAGATATAGAAATTATAGGAATTGGTACAGCAGAAACGAATGGAGTTCGTAATGCAGAATTAATCAACCTAGAAAGTGTTTCGCGTTCTATTCAATCTGCAATTCGAGACGCAGAAAAAATGTGTGCAGTTCAAGTAGAATCTGTTTATGCAAATATAAGTGGTGTCAATATAAAAGGAGAAAATTCTACTGGAATTTATGTTGTATCTCACGAAGATCGAGTTATTACTTCCGAAGATGTTGAAAGAGTCGTAGAAAATGCTACCAATATAGTTCTACCACCGGAGTATCAAATCATACATGTTTTATCGAGGGAATATATAGTAGATAAAAAAAACCGTGTTTCTGATCCCATAGGTATGACAGGATTTCGGTTAGAAGCCAATGTTCATATAATCTCTGCACCGAAAGTACAAATACAAAATATTTATAAAGTTTTTTATAAAATTGGTTTAGAAGTGAATGATGTGATTTTAAATTCTATTGCCTCTTCCGAAGCCGTATTAAAAAAAGAAGAAAAGAATTCTGGTTGCGTATTGATAGATTTTGGTTATGGTGTAACAGATGTAATTATCTATATGGATGGTGGAGTTTTTCATTCTTTTAGTATACCATTGGGTTCTTTTCATTTAACATCGGATTTAGAATATGCTTTTAGAATTCCATTCGAAATTGCAGAGTTCGTAAAAAAAAGGGATGGTGTTGCAACCATAGAAGAAGTAGATCCAACTGTTAAGATAGAAATTCCATCTACCATCGAGAATCCTCGTAGGTTAGTACACTTAAAAGATATTGCTTTAATATTAGAAGCACGAATCGAAGAAATTTTCGAAATCATACTAAAAATTATTAAAAAGAAGATTGACATAAATTTACTAACTGCTGGGATTATATTAACCGGAGGCGGTAGTATTCTAATGGGCATTGATAGAGTAGCACAGCGAATTTTTCGTTTGCCAACAAGAATAGGTAAACCTAAAGGATTAAAAGGATTATCTGCCGAAGTAAGTGGTCCAGAGTTTTCTACTTCTGTTGGTATTGTAAAATTCATTGCAAAACAATTGTTTGCAGATTCATTACAAGAGTATAAAGAAGAAAAATTACCCATCCAAAAAGATAAAAAATTATTAAAAAAATTAAGAAGTTGGATAGTCGATAATATTTAAGGGGCTTCTATTTTGGGGATAAATATGCAACCTAAGGAGTAATTATGATAGAAATAGAAAATACAAAAACATCCCCAACAATTATAAAAGTTGTTGGAGTAGGTGGTGGTGGTTCCAATGCAGTGAATCGTATGATTGAAAACGGAATGATTGATGTAGATTTTATTGTGATCAATACAGATGAACAAGCCTTAAAGATGTCCAATGCCCCGACAAAAATCGTTATTGGAAAAAAGGTCACTAATGGTATGGGAGCAGGTGGAGATCCGGAAAAAGGATTAAAAGCAGCCAAAGAAGATAAAGAAAGAATAGCAAAAGCATTAGATGGTGCAGATATGGTATTTGTTACTGCTGGAATGGGTGGTGGAACAGGTACTGGTGCTGCTCCCATTGTAGCAGAAATTGCAAAAAATTTAGGTGCATTGACTGTTGGAGTTGTTACAATTCCATTCGCATTCGAAGGAAAAGTTAGAGAAAAAAATGCAAAATTAGGCATAGAGGCATTAAAACAACATGTAGATACTTTAATCGTAATAAAAAATGATCAAATATTCCAGATTATTGAACCAAATGTTCCTGCAACTGTTGCTTTAAAACTAATCGATGAAATATTATACAATGCTGTTAAAGGAATTTCAGATATTATCAACAAGCCTGGTATTATCAATGTAGATTTTGCTGATGTAAGAAATATCATGAGTGCATCTGGGGAGGCTGTACTTGGCTTTGGTAAAGGTGTTGGCGATAATAAAGTAATCGATGCAGTAAACCAAGCAATTAATAATGTTTTATTAGAAAATCCCGATATCAGTGGAGCAACAGGTGTTCTAATCAATGTTAGTGGAGGAAACGACCTAACCCTACAAACTTGGAAAGATGTTTCGGAATTAATTACAAGAGAAGTGGATCCAGAAGCAAATAAAATTATTGGCCTTACCATCGATAATACATTAGAAGACGAAGTACATGTTGTAGTAATTGCAACGGGATTTAAGAGAAAAAATAAACCTACAAAAAAACCAGACGATTATAACATTAATTTATACGATAACTTAAAAGTTCATCCTCCGCAAGAAGAACAAGTTATTAAAAATGCCAACGAATCTGTCATAATTAATTCTTACGATTTGCAACCCAAAAAACAAATAAGTAGTCGAACACAAAAAATTGCAAAAGATCCTTACCCTATTAGAAAGAATAGAGAACTTCACGTGCAAGAAGAAGATAACAAATATTCATACAATATAAACAAATGGAACAATCAAGTTCCTCAGAAAGAAGAAATCTTAGAACCAGTGTTTGTAAATCAGTCGAAAGAATCTTACAAAAACCATACGGACGATAATTATTTCGACATCAATTTCGAAGAATTACAAAAACCAGCCTATTTACGAAGAATGAATAGAATATGAACGAATTATTCTGGTTAATCTTTGGGATAATTTTAATTCTTATAGAATTGTTCATCCCAGGATTGATTGTTATCTTTTTTGGTGTTTCTGCCATATTAATGGCTGGGTTGATTTATTTAGGATTTATTACTAATATTTTTTATCAATTTTTTTTATGGTCTATTCTTTCGATTATTTTGGTTTTAACTTTAAGAAAAATAACAATTAAATTTTATCCGTCGTTAGAAAAATATCAATTTTCGAAAGATAGTCTAGAAAGAAAAAAAGGCATCGTTGTAGAAGAAATCAACCCACATGTAGGTTCTGGTAGAGTTAAAATCTCTGGAAGTTATTGGAAAGCCATTTCTGACGATGGCACCATAATACCTGTTGGAAAAGAAATCACTGTTGTTCGGCAAAATGGTTTGCTTCTTTATGTAAAAGTTAACCCAAACTAAATATGGATTTTATTTACAGAATCAGAAATTCTACCGTTGATTTTTATTAAAATATAGTGTATATAATTTATAATATCTTTTTTAAATTTAATCACATATTTAGATGCTTTAAGTAGATTTAATTGAAATAATTTATCTTCCATTTCCTTAGTTGTTTCTTCGATATCCATCAAGATATGTTTAATATTTCTGAATATTGTGTTTACTTCTATTAGTTGATGTTCTTTTAAAGTTTTATGGGATATTTCTTCTGGTGCACTTTTATTTATTTCTTCTGTGGAATCCAACATTTCCAAAATTAGCTCTTTTATTTCGTCGATGTATTCACTTTGAATTTCGGAATAAATCTCTTTTGGAATATATTCAATTAATCGTTTTTCTAATTTTTTTATTTGTTCTTTTATGCTATTAGCAATGGATAAAATTCCTAAATATTTTCGCGTTAACGTTTTTATAGAAACAAAATCCCTTCCCAGATAAATTTTATCTTTATAGTTTTGAGGTAGTTCATCTGGATGGATTGTGTAAACTTTAAGTTCAAACTGATCTCTATGGTTTGCTTCTGGCACGAACCTACATAAAATTAAATTTTGGTTGTTTTCTATGTAGTAAGAATTTGTTTCTATTAATGCGGAATATAAAGCTAAATTATAAATAATAAAATCTTTGAGTTTATTAAGAAAATCTTTTTCTTTAAGAAGCTTTTCTACTTCAATAATTTCTTTTTCTTGTGTATCGCCTGTTAGATAAAATTGAAAATCTGGCGTAATAATTACTCTACTTTTTTCTAAAAAAAATTCTAAATGTAAATTATCTAAAATATTTTTTTGAAATCCATCTAAATGAAAGTGAGGAATTTTTAGATGTTTAATTTCTTTTAAGATGGATATATTTTTCATTAAAATTATAATATTTTTTTAAAGAATTTTGTCAATTATTATTTAGGATTTGAAATATTTCCGATTTTGGATGATCATTCCATCGCCATAACTATAAAAACGATATCGATTTTTGATAGCATGTTGATAAGCTTGTTTTAGATAATGAGTTCCACCAAATGCACAAACTAACATAAATAAAGAAGATGCTGGTAGATGAAAATTGGTAATTAAATAATCCGAAGAAAGAACATGATCTGGTGGTTTAATAAAAATTTTCGTAGAGAATTTGCCTTCGGTAAACTGACGAAATTTTAAGAAGTTATCTTCTAAAGCTCTTAAAGTAGTTGTACCAACTGCAATGATAGGATGATGATTTTTTATTTGATTTAAAAAATCTACGGTTTCTTTGGGAATTTCGTAGAATTCTTCGTGCAATTCTTTACGATTGATTTCTTTTTCGCCAACAGGAGAAAAAGTACCATAACCGATCTGTAAGTTCAAAAACAGAATTTTATGTTTTTGAGAAATTCTTTCTAAAAGTTCTTCTGTAAAGTGTAAAGATGCCGTAGGTGCGGCAACACTTCCTGGTTCTTTCGCGAAAACAGTTTGATAGAATTTTTTATCGATATCTTCTGCTTGTCTTTTTAAATATGGGGGTATAGGTGGATTTCCATAGAGTTCAAAAAATTCTTCGGATTCGCTAATGTTTGTCATCGTAGGAGTTTGGTTTTTCCAAGCACTTAAATAGAAGAATTTATCATCGCGTTTTTCTAACTTAAAAACATAATCATTCTTTGTAAGATAATCGTTTTTTTTAAGTTTTCTTCCTTTTTTAATCAAACATTTCCATAAGTTTTTATCGATACATTCTAAAAAAAGTACTTCGAAGGTTGATTTTTTCTTTTCGTTGTATAGATACACTCTACGGTGAGAAACCTTTGTTCGATTGAATACTAAAACAGAATTTTTTGGCAAATATTGATCTAAATTATAAAAATAATCATCGATAATTTGGTTGTTTAATAAAACCATTAGCTTGGCATGATCTCTTGGAATTACTGGATACTTTGCAATATATTCCTCTGGAAGTTCAAAATAATAATCATGTAGTTCTTGATTTTCTAGCATATAATTAAATGATTTGACGTAATATTATTTTAAAAAAACCTTTTCTAAATGCAATCTTTGGAAAAGACAAAATTTTTTAACTATTCTTTATTAAAACAAAAAATTTTTGTTTGGCTACTCTATAAGAAAAATATAAAAATTATGTTATTTATTTTGTTTGGAATTCTTGGTTATCAATCATTGGAAATTCTGGATTTAAAAACACAAAAAAAAGATCAAAATATTTTATTTTCTATAAGAAGTAAAAGTGATTTCGAAGACTATTATAATGCATCGAAAACATTAAAAGATAAAAAGAGTCCTTATTACGAAGACAGAATTATAAATTTTTTAGAGAATATTCCCAAGGATTTAGATTTATCCAAAATATCAGAAAATATCAACCTTTTAAAAGGTGCTGGTTCTTATCTTTATCCACCATTATTCGCATTTTTGATTTTACCTCTAACTAATTTCTCTTATAATGTGAGTGCTTTTATTTATCAAATTTTTCAGTTGATACTGCTATTACTGAGCTTATTTTTTTTGTTTAGAATTCCTTCGTATATGGATATCAAAATTTCTAAGCGAAAGGTTTATTTATCGGTATTTTTATCGTTATTTGCATATTTTCCTCTACAAGTACAAAACATCTCTAACGGAAATGTAGGATTTATATTAATTTTTTTTATAAGTTTTTCTTTCTATTTATATTATAAATATAATAATATTTTTTATGATTTTGTAAATGGCATCGTTATAGGATTAGCAACTGTAATTAAAATTATACCAGGATTTGTAGCGGGGTTTTATTTTATTAGAAAGAGATATAAAATTATTATAGGAATGATAATTGGTATCTTATTGGGGATTTTATTGCCTGCATTGTATTTAGGTTTCGAAGAAAACCTACAAATCTTTAAAACATGGTATAATTTGATCATAAAAACCTACCAAAAATATTCTGTAGTTCGGCCTTATGCAAACAATCAAACCATCTCTGGGGCATTGTGTAAACTGCTAATACCTTTTTCTGACTTTAAGCAATTTCAATATGGATTACCATTGTCATTTATTAATTTATCAACCTTACAAGTAAGTTTGATGATAAAATTAATCAATAACTTTATTCTATTTAACGTTGTTTTAATTACACTTCTATTGTATTTTAAAAAACAGCACAATTATTTTATTTTTTTATTGTATTTGTATTTTGTTTTATTGTCTGCATTGTTGACATCTGGAATAAGTTGGTATCATACTTATGGATTATTGTTAATAGTTTATTTTTTTTATTTTATTTATAAATATAAATATTTAAAAAAACATTTAAAGATTTTTATAATACCTGTAATCTATATTTGGGTTTTTAACCTTTTACCTTATAGAATAAAAGATTTTTTTTCTTTATATTCATTTTATACATGGATTAATTTAATAATTTTAATTTATTTAATGATAAATTTATATAAATATATTTTTACAAGAGATGTATATGGAAAAGTTTAAAAAAGTTAAGATAGCCTATATTCCTCTATTTCTTTTTATTCTCTTATTCATTTTAGATAAGATTTTTTTGATAAAAAAAATACAATTGTTAACACAAAAAGATGCTACTTTTTTGTATTATCAATATAAAGAAGAACTAATAGAAGAATTAGAAAAATTTTATAAAAATAACAAAGAAAATAAAAAGATTTTAATCCTATTAGGAAGCTCAAGGTTGATGTTTATTGATTATCAAGATTTTAAAAAAAACTATCCGAATTGGGAAATGTTTAATTTTTCTGTACCTGTTAACTCTCCTGCTTTTTATCTATATATTTTGGAAAAATTACTAACAAAAGACGTAAAACCAAATCTTGTAGTGTTAGAATCCGATCCTTTTCAGTTTAATGAATATTCTCCTGGTTTTAAAAAATCAAACTTACCTTATACATTTGATTTACCGTTCGTAGTAAAATATTTTCATTTATTCGAACGAGATGAGGTATCGGACTTTTTAGGTTATTTATTGTTTGCAGGAAAAAAATATCCACCAGATTTGTATGTTTTGTGGAATCGTATTAAAAATCCTAATGATAAAATATTAACAATATTTAAATATACAGAAGATTACCAAAGAAAAAATAATGGATGTGGGCTTGCTGCGATTCCTTTTTCTGAATGGTATGTTCGCGATCTTTCGGAAATAGAACAGAGTGCTATGGGAACTAAAAAATGGTTGTATAGCAATTATAAAGAATCCGAAAGACAATGGACTTTTTTTAAGAAGACGTTAGAATTATTAAAAAATCATCAGATAAATTATTTTGTTATTAAACCACAAGTTTCTCCAATTATGGAAGAAGAGCTTAAAAAAGATCAAGTAATTCAAAATGCCTACAAAAGATGGAAGGAAAGAATAAAGCAACTAGTTCCAGAAAATCAATGGAAGGATTTTTCTACGAGCGAAACATTTTTCTGCAATACCTTTGTCGATGGTTCTCATATGTCTAAGGAATGTTATGATCCTATGTTGTATCAAGTAATTTATAATTACTTGAATAGATAGATTACTCATTTGGAATAAACCATACAGGATCCCCCTTTGTAAAGCATCTTCTTAGACAATCTTTAAGTAAAGAATTCTCGCATTGGGTGATCCATATACCTGGTAAACACTTTGTATATTCGGATAAGATGTTGGAAAAATTTGTACAATCGCTAAGACTTTTCCAATAGTTTTGATTGCATTCCAAATGGCATCGTTTTGCATCATTCGTAAACTTTGCTAATGTAGGTGAATTTAGAATTAATGGACAATAGTCGTTGGGATTTTGGCTAGAAATCGCTATTTGATAAAAACTACCTATGGTAGAAAGATATAGGTTTTTATTTACTGGATTAGCAATACAACTCAACGCTTCGTTTTCTGAATTTATACAGATTTCTTTGACTTTATTTTGATCAGGAAGTTGTAGTAGAATATAAAAATTTCTTAATTCTTCTAATTTTTCGTATTCTGGTGTTCTTTCGCAAAAATTTGTAAGTACTAGAATCAATATAAATATGATTTTTTTCATCAGAATTTTACCTCTATTCCAACATTAAATAATGGAATACGGATTCTTGCATCTTTTCGCGTAATTTCTAGGTTTCCAAATTCGTTTGCAATTTGTGGGTTTATATTAGAATAAGGAACAGATTTATCAAAAGCAAATCCTCCAGGATTATCGCGAATATAAGCATTAATCAGTTCTAAGTATACGTTCGCATAACCCCATTCATAATTCAAGAATTTATCTAATCGTAAATCTAATCGATGATATGGTTTTAACCGAACTGTGTTAATTGTATCCGAATATTTTGGTTCGAAAATTGGTCTTCCATTGTTTTTGGTAATACCACCATCGTCTCCAATAATTTCTGTATAGGGAGTAGAAGTAGAATAACGCCATCGTAATCCTAATTGATATTCGCGATTGATCTTCCAACCTAATATAACATTAACTATGTGTCTACGATCGAAATCCGAAGAATATTCTTTCGAGTTATCGTAATATTGTAAAAGTCTTCTTTCGTTTGCACTAAGAATAGTTTCTTTTTCCTGATCCGTTAATCGATGAATATGATCTCTTCTCTTGGAAACGCTAAGAGTATAAGAAATCCAACCATAAAGTCCTTTTTTTTCTGGTGGTTTATCCTTTTTTAAGAAAACCTCTACCCCATAAGAATAACCATCCCCTTTATTAGAAAAATATAGTGGTGCATTGTATAGAATTGGTTCTTCGATTCGCTTTCTTATGTCGGGGTCTTGGTTAATTTTAACAGGTGTTGTTATATAAGGATCGCCAACTACAAGATCGTTAAAATATTGCTTAAATCCTTCCAAGCGAAATGTCCATGATTCTTGTTTATATTCAAAACCCAAAGAAGAATGATTTGCTTTTTCGAAACGTAAGTAGGGATTTCCCGATGTAGGTGAGTACTGATTTCCATTTGGTAATCGATGATAGATTCCACCACCACCTATCAGTTTAAATTCTTTTGTAATAGGAATAGCAAATGTTGCGCGTGGATCAACTACCTCTTGCTTGTTTAAGGAAAAATATTCGTATCTTAAGCCTGGTAAAATTTCTACCCATGGAGTTTTGATAATAAATAATAAATATGCATTGTTAAAAGGACTAATGCTCGAATCATTCACTGGCACCTTTTCGAAATCTGGGGGGTTCGTCTTATAAGGATTGGGGGATGGATTTAGAGGATCAATCTGCCGAACTGTTTGTCCTTTATTTTTGTAGATAAAATTGCGTAGTTCAATCCCTGTTTCTAATGTAAGATGATCTTTTATAATTTCGAAAGAAGATTCGTTTTTTAGAGCACCATAGCCTTCTGTTCTCGTGAATTTTGCAGAAATATTCCCCACAGATGCGTCGAGATAAATTCGCTTCGTGTAATATAGCAATGTCGTTTCGGAATAAAAAATAGAACTTGGTTGATACACATGTCGGATTGCAGTTGTGATAAAATCTCTGTTTACAGCAGCTCTAAGGCCAATTAAATCTGGCGGAGGTTCTTGAAGGGGATCTCCTAAGGGATCATCTTTAACTTTTGCAACAAAAGAATCTTTGGAACCAATTAGATAAAAATACAAAGATTGTTCATTGGTTAAATTGAACTTATATTTTACTTGTGCATCTTGATATTTAGGAATTAGAGTCACATTATCTGGTATAAACGACGCCAAGGTTTGATCTAAGTAAGATACTCTTGCACCAATAATATAATATCCCTGGTTATCAAAAACAGGGGATTGAAACAATGCACTGCTCGACCATAAACTAAATGTAGTTAGTCCACCAAATTTTTCTACATTGTCGGGTGTATATATTGCTATTACACCACCTGTTGCATCGCCATATCGCGCAGGATAAGAACCAGTATATACATCTATGTTGTTGATAAATTCATTTTGTAGTACTGAATTTAAAGCGATTAAATGATAAGGGTATGCAATAGGTAGATCGTCCACATAGTAAGAATTTGAGTCTTCATTTGCTCCGCGAAGTGCTAAATCTCCATTTCCAAAAGGTGGAGCATTTACCCCAGGAAGGTTTTCTATACCACGTAAAGCTTCTCCAAACTGACCTGGAATGCGTTTGATTTCTTCGAGTTTAACATTATAAACAGAGGAAGTTTGTTTATTTTTTTTTCCGATTACAACAACGCCCTTTTCTGTAACAATTTGTTCTTGGACTTGATTTTGTTCAAATGGTTGTTTTGTATATATTGGAATTACTTGTCCCTGACCTAGTACTTGAATGCTTGGTTGTAAGATCGTACCATCGTTTAAAATAACTCTAACGTTATAAAAACCTGGTGTTTTAACCTCAAAAACAGCTATTCCTTTACTATTGGTAAATTCAGCTTGTTTGGTTTCTATTAAAATCACTCGAACATCGTTTACTGGTTCTTTTTTTTCGTTTAAAACCTGAATACTAAATTCAAAACTATATAAACTATATATAAAAAAATAAATAAAAAATATAATAAATTTATTAACTTTTTTCATTTTAGTATTATATCAAAAAACATATCATAACATAAAATTGGATATTCATTAAAAGGACAATCCATTCTTAAAATCGATAATGTACATATTTTAAGTGAATTTCTATCGATTTTAGTGGGTGGAATCAGTGGTTGATCGGGTTTATTACCACATTCTTTGTATTTATATTCTATTGCCTTAGAAAGTTCCGAATACGCATCGAGTTGCTTTATCGAAGCATCTTCTACTAAACAAAAAGAAAAAACCAAGAATAAAAAAAAGATTAAATATCTCATACTATTTTTTTTCTGGAATTGCAAATTTAATCACATCCCCTTTAACTTTAAATACCCTTACTTGACCTAACAATGAATAATAATGGGTTTCGTGCCATCCTCTAATGTTGATCATTGTATCACCTTCGAGTTTCTGTACAACCGTATTTATGGCATATTCAGGATCCAAAGAATCAGATGTTGGAAATAAATGAAATAAATAAAACTGAGATACTTCCCCATATTGTTCGCAACCTCCTTTATATTGTTCGAAAGGTATATATTGAATTTTTTTTGATATATCCATTTCTTCTTCTGGATTTTGATCATCACTTTTTAAACAAATCACATAAAAATTATTTCTATATACGTTTGTTGCAGAATTCGTTAAAAACATAGAATCAACATGACCGCCTTTATCGATAAAAGCTCCTGCAAAACAATTCAAAAAAAATAAAAAAATTATATAAAATTTTATTAACTTCATCGTTTTTTGGTTGGTGAAATTTCGTTTTCTTGTTTTTCTATTTTTACAACATCCGCTTTGATTACAAGAGTATTTTTTGTAATAAACAAAAATATACTTTTTTGTGTGTAGTATTTTATGTTGATCAATGCATCCCCTTGATGTTTCGATAATAGTTCTTTAATTGCTTCGTCAATAGGTGGTTCTTGTAAGGGAAATCCTAATATTCCTATGTCGAAATTGTACCAAGATTTTTTTATCGTGTCGGTTGTGATATATTTTATGTTTTGTAAATTATGGTTTAACGGAATGTTTGATGTTGTTATTCCTGCATTTGTTGTAACACAAGAATTCAATAGAAACATAATTGTTATAATAGATTGATTTTTCATAATTTTTTTTATCAATATATCATTCATTAACCATTTGGTCAACAAAAAAATAAAAAAACTAAAAAAATCGTCTTACATTAATCGATTTTCTACAAAACTGTAATATTGGACTTCCGAAAAGATGATATGATCTAACAAGGGAATTCCTAAAAGTTTTCCCGAATCGATTAATACCTGCGTTGTGTTGATGTCATCTTCGCCTGGGTTTAAATTCCCCGATGGATGATTATGTGCCACAATGATGGCATTTGCTCTATCTTCTATTGCAAGTACAAAGATTTCTCTTGGATGGACAATGGTTTTATTAAGAATCCCTTTGGTAACTACGTGTACATTAAGAATTTCGTTTGCTCCATTAAGTGTTATTAGAAGAAAATATTCCTGCTTTCTATTAGCAAAATGCGAAATGGCTAAAAAAACATCTTTTGCAGTTTGTACTCGTCGCGGAAGTGGTTTCCACTTCCTACGAAACAGTTCCATTGCAGCTAGAATCATCATAGCTTTTACTTCTCCTATACCTGGTATTGTCAATAGCTCTTCGAGATCGGGTATGGTATTTTTTTTGTCTAGGATTTCTAAAACCTGTTCAGATATTTGAAGAGCATTAAATCCCTTTATGCCCGTACCTAATAGTATGGCTACGAGTTCTAAGTCCGATAAACTAGAAATGCCGTTTTGTTTTAATTTTTCCCTTGGTCTATCTTCTAACGGAATTTCTTTTATTTTTATGGGTTGGTTTAAGTATTTGTTGTTCACATATATTTATATATACTTTTTTTAAAAAAATGTTCTATTTTTTATTTTGATTGATGCTTTTCTTTTTTGATTTTTTTTCTCTTGCTGAATCTTTAGGTTTGTTCTGAAGAATTATATTGTGGGGAAAAAATTGATTACAAAATTGTATGATTGTATTTACGTTTTCTCTGTGTAGAATTAGGTTTAATCTTCCAGGTATATCTAATAAAATATCTCTTCCTTGACCAAAACGTAATAGATTTTCTGGAACAATCCATTCGTCTTGCCATGCAACTATGGGAAAAAATTCTTCGTATAGTAATGCATTCATTTTATAGGCTAATAAATATTCGCTTCGAGGAGAAATGTCATAAAATGCCTTTATAAATTTTAAAGATTGAAATAACTGAGTGCCCCAGAAGGGTGTATCTAGTGTAATTAGTCGATGGATCTTTTTTCTGGCTTCATCTGGTAAAGATAAAGGCAATAATCCACCAGCACCATGAGCTATAATAGTAAATTGATTGTTGGGAATTTTTAATAAAAGCTCAGAAAGTCTTTCTGTATGTCTTTTAAGAGGAAGGAATGGATTAAAACAATAGTAAAAAAAAATATTATAACCTTCTCTTGCGAGTTTTTGTCTAAAATATAAGTAGAGTAGAGGGGATGTTAATAAATCCGTAATGATTAAAATATTGCCTCTATTACCTTTTGTATTTTTTAATAAAGGAATGTAGAGAATCGAAGTGATAATCTGTAAAATCAAAAAAAATATTTCGATAATCCACGAAGTTATAATTTTTTTTCTTGACGGATGATTCATAGGAACCATTTTTTAAGTTAAAAAACAATTGTATAGTAGAATTTATGTATCCATTGTTATCATATAAAATTTTTGTTTTAGATAAACAAACACTCGATAGTATTTTTCAGGATATACTTCGATTACGTAATTCTTATCAAGAAGAAACAATGTTACTAGGCATACATTTCGAAGGTTTAAAAAATATTCGACAAGATATTTTTCCTTACTTGTGGGAATTTTGTCGTACTTATAGAATAAAATTGATTCTCTTTGATATTCCCTTATCTTTAAGAATACATTTTTACCTAGAAAATATTCCAATCAAAATGGGGTGTGGTTTTATAGAATAATTTTATCAATAAATTATTCTAATGCCATTCTTAATCGAATTAAGTTTTCTACTAATTTATCGAAAACTTCGTCGCGTTTTTGATCATCAGGAAAAGGAAGGATCCGTTTGCCAGATACCGGATCCATATAAATTTCTATGGTCGAATTAGGTCCTTTCTTAATGGAGCGAGCATGCGCAAGGTTAATCAATTCTTTTTTACCTAATTTTAACCATAGCATAAATATTATCCATGTTTTTTGTAAAATTCCCTCATAAATTCTGCTAATATTCTACAGCCTTCTTCTGGCATAGCATTATAAATTGATGCCCTCATACCACCAACGGAACGATGTCCTTTTAATTCTACCAAATCATGTTCTTTGGCTTTTTTTATAAATTCGTCTTGTAAAGATTCATTCTTTAATCGAAATGTTACATTCATTAGAGAACGATCTTCTTTTTCGGAATGACCAATATAAAAACCATTACTTTCGTCTATTACATCGTAAATGTATTTTGCTTTTCTTTCGTTGATTTTATGGATTTCTTCTAATCCACCTCTCTTCTCTATCCATTTTAGAATTAAATTAAAGACATAGATCTGGAAGGTTGGTGGTGTGTTGTATAAACTTTGAGATTCACCAAATGTGGAATAGCGAAACATCGTGGGAAGATGTTCATATTCTCTTTTGTAGTATTCTTTATCAATAATCACTACGGTCATACCAGATGGACCAGCATTTTTTTGTAGACCAGCATAAATTAAACCAATATGGGTCCAATCTATCGGATAAGAAAGAAAATCAGAACTCATGTCAATCACTAGTTTTGTATCCTTAGGTTCAGGAAATTTTTTGTATTGCGTACCATAAATTGTGTTATTCGAAGTAATATGAAGATAATCTAATCCTGGTGGAATTTCGTAATTTTTTGGTATATAACTAAAATTTTTATCTTTTGAACTTGCAATTACTTGATGGTTTACGTTTAAGATTTTTGCTTGTTCAATGGCTTTGGTAGACCAAGTTCCAGTATTGATATATCCAGCCATACCACCTTTTTGATTAAATCGATTACCTGTGAGGTTTAATGGTACTAAGGCAAATTGAGTGGATGCTCCACCTGTCATATATAAAATATCGAAGTTATCGGGGATATTTGCGATTTTTCTCAATAAAGCCATGGATTCTTCGTGTATTTTGCTAAAAACAGAACCTCTGTGGGACATTTCCATTACAGACATTCCAGTATTTTGATAATCCAAAAGTTCATCACGAATCTGTTCTAATACTTCCAAGGGAAGTATAGCAGGACCGGGGGAAAAATTGTATACTCTCTTCATAAAGAACTTGATTTTTTATTGGATTTACGAGTAAAGTTTTTTTATATGCATTTTGATCTTGAAACTCATTTATACCAAAATTTGATGTTTGTAGGAATTTCTCATAATGTTTGTTCTTATTTGAGTGATCGTTTTCATCATCTTTATTATTTTACGAAAAACAAGATGTCTGCAAAAGAATACAAAGTATTATTAGATCAGGGATTTCGAAGAGCAGGATTTTATGTTTACCGACCTTTTTGCTTAAACTGCCTTGAATGTAAAGTTCTTCGTGTTCCAATAAATACTTTTAAAAAAAGTAAATCGCAAAAACGCGTTTGGAATAAGTTGATCGATCATATTTCTTACAAGATTCAAACTCCTGAATTCGATCTAAGAAAATTGTCATTATATTACAAATACAAATTCTATGTACATAAAGATTCTTTGTTTGACGAGGTGCCAGAAAAAGAAAATAAAGAAGATTATTTAAATATTATTATAAAATTAATTAATAAAAATTATTCATTCAATGAATATCAACTCTTATTGTTAGAACAATTAAAAAATGGTTATATGTCTTTTTTTGTTGATAGCTGTTTAGAAGAACCTCTAACAAAAGAACTGATAATTTTAGAAAATGAAAAAATCATTGGTGTAGGGATTTTCGATTTAATCGAAGACTATTGGTCAAGTGTTTATTTTTTCTACGATCCAGATTATTCAAAGTTTAGTTTGGGAACATTTTCTATATTGTTAGAAATTGAACTTGCGAAAAGATATAATGCCAATTATTATTATATTGGGTATTATATAGAAAAGTGTAATAAAATGAATTATAAAAAATTTTTTCGACCTAACGAAATATTGCATTTAAACGAAAAAAATTTTCAACCGTTTATTAAGTGATTTTTGTTATATGACGATATTTAGATTGGTTGATAATCATCGAGATTGTCCGAGCACTGCATTTTTGCAGTGCATTTTTTATATGAAGTTTATAAAAATTATTATAATAAAATTTATAATTTTCTTAATATATTTTCCAGCTTATAGTCAAGAGAAATTTATTAGAATTCTTCCCGGTTATGGCTTATATGGTGCGGGGAATATAATCAATAGTTCTGGTCAGGGGTTAGATTTAATAGAGGCTGGAATAAACAATGGTATTTTGTATTCACCTATATGGACACCTTTAATAGAGAAGGTAGGTCCCATTTATAGAAATCCCGATTTTTCTCTAACATCGTATTCGATGGATTTTCAATATGGATTAAAAAACCCTACTAGCGAATGGGGAATAGGGATAAATTTTTTTCAATTGGGGTTTAATTTATCTTTACCTTTTACTTATCTTAATTCGAATAAAATCATCCCAGAAAGTGATCTGTACTTGCCAGTAACTAAAGAACTTAATGGATATAGTATCTTAACAAAGGTATTTCAACTCGAATTATTTTATCATTATTATTTTTACCAAAAAGAACTATGGACCTTTTTTGTTGGTTCAGGTTTAGGTTTTGGTTATGGAAACTTAGCATATAGTGGTCCTTATGTTCAAGAATTACACGCATTATTGAATTTAGGTCTTTTCTATAGGCTTAAAAACTACGAATTGTTTTTTAACATCAAAAACATGGGAGTGACTGCTAAAACAGGTCCTTCGAATTTTATTGATCGAAGAAAAGTATTGGTAAACCCACGCCGCGGTGAAATCATCATAACATCTTTACAAATTGGTGTCACTTTTCTTTTGACTAAGAATTAAATCCAGTTTTTTTGGTATATAATAACTTATGAGAATCAATATTGTGCATATTGGTGCAACAGAATTAAGCTACGAAATTCGAGGCATTGTAACGATTGCAGAAAAAATCCAAAACATTCTTGGAAAACCTATTATTTGGGAGAATATAGGGGATCCAGTCCAAAAAGGAACCAAAGTTCCCCAATGGATGAAAGAAATTATTCAGAATGCATTATCAAAAGACGAAGTATATGCATATAGTCCCACAAAAGGTTTAAAAAGAACACGTGAATTTTTGGCACAACGTTTAAATCAGGAAGGTTATGCACAAATCGATCCTGAAGATATCATTTTTTTTAATGGATTAGGGGATGCTGTAAGTAAAATCTATGGTTTTTTACGTCGAGAAGCGCGTGTAATAGGACCTTCGCCAGCATATCCAACACATTCTTCTGCGGAAGCTGCACATTCTGGTTATCCACCAATTACGTATAGGTTGGATCCAGACAGAAATTGGATGCCCGATTTAGATGAACTCTACAACAAAGTAAAATACAATGAATCTATCGCTGGTATAATGATCATCAATCCAGATAATCCAACAGGAGCTGTTTTTCCCGAAGAAGTATTATCAGAAATAGTCTCTATTGCAAAAAAATTTAATTTGTTTTTAATTTCTGATGAAATTTATATCAACATGACTTATAATGGCAAAGGTGCAGTTCCTTTATCCAAGATTGTAGATAATGTTCCTGCGATTTCGTTAAAAGGTATATCGAAAGAATTTCCTTGGCCAGGTGCAAGATGTGGTTGGATAGAAGTTTACAATCACCATAAAAAACCCATGTTCGAAAGTTATATAAAAAGTATATTGAATGCAAAAATGTTAGAAGTATCTTCTACTACCTTGCCTCAATACGTAATTCCAGAAATTATGACCCATCCCGAGTATAAAAATTGGATTAACGAGAGAAATCAGTTTTATAAAAGACGAAGCGAAATGCTCGAAAAAATCTTTTCTAAGGTGCCAGGGATAACTTTTAATCCACCCAAAGGAGCTTTTTATGCAACCATTGTATTTAACGAACCATTGAATCCTAAGATGAAGTTAGAAATCAAACATCCTGTTGTAAAGCAATTTATAGAAGAAATTTGTAGTAATCCAAACCTTTCTAATGATCAGCGATTTGTTTATTATTTACTTGGGGCAAAAAATATTTGTGTTGTTCCTTTATCAACGTTTGTAACACCATTGCAGGGTTTTCGTTGTACGCTTTTAGAAAGTGATGATGATAAATTTATAGAAACCTATTCCACCATTGCAGAAGCAATTGTGGAATATTATAACTCTGCCAAGGTATATGTATAACTAGACCCAACTTTGAATAAAATTCTGAATACCGATTTTTTCTATGAGTTGAAGTTGTGTTTCTAAAAAGTCAATGTGGTCTTCTGTATCCTCTAATAGTTCTTCGAGTAATTCTCTCGATACATAATCTTGTATTTCTTCGCAATATCGAATTACTTTGATTAAATATTCGCGTGATTCATATTCTGCTTTTAGATCACATTCAATGATTTCTTTTATATTTTCTCCAATTTTTAGTTTACCTAAATCTTGTAGGTTGGGTAAACCTTCTAGAAATAAAATTCTTTCGATAATTTTGTCTGCATGCTTCATCTCTTCGATGGATTCTTCTCTTTCTTTATGTGCATATTTTTTTATGCCCCAATTATCCAGCATTTTTGCATGCAAAAAGTATTGATTGATTGCTGTTAGCTCATTTTTCAAACAACCGTTTAAATGTTCTATAAGTTTTGTATCGCCCTTCATTTTATTCTCCTAATCTATGTCAATATTATTGATTTTATTTTTTTACAACCATTTTTTGGGAATCTTTGATGAATTGTTGGATTTGATCTTTACAACAGCCGCATTTTGTTGCAGCACCCGTATAGTTCTGAATCAAACTTATGTTTACATATCCATAAGATCGTTCCAGTTCTTGGATAGATTTTGCTATGTGGTTTTCTGTAAGTCCTTTACAAATACAAATGTACATGGTTACATAATAATGAGACTCAATCTCATGTCAATCAAAAAACATTATTTTGATGGTTTTACCATAGGTACAAATCGTACGGGTATTAATTTTTTTTCGATTATTTTATGATTAATCTTCTGAATTTTATATAGATACTGTAATTCTTGTATTTTACCTGCTGGTCCAACAAGGATTCCATTATCCTTTAATTGCTGAATTAGAATTTCGGGAATTTTTTCTGGTGCAGCAGTTAAAAGAATTCTATCAAAAGGAGCTTTGTCAGGATAGCCTTTATAACCATCTCCACAGATTACAAAAACATTATTGTAACCTAATTGTTTTAATGTTTTTTTGGAACGTTCGCACAATTCTGGAACAATTTCAATTGTGTAGATTTCTTTTGCTAACAACGATAAAACCGCAGCTTGATATCCACTACCTGTACCAATTTCTAATACAACATCCTTTTTTTTAACATCTAATTGTTCTGTCATATAAGCAACGATGTAAGGTTGAGAAATGGTCTGTCCAAAACCAATAGGCAAGGGGGTATCTTCATAAGAATAGGATTTATAAGCTTTGGGGACAAATTCATGACGAGGAACTTTCGACATTGCATCCAGTACATTTTTATCTTGAATTCCGTATTGAATTAACGTATCTATCATTTGTTGTTTTTCCTTTTCCCAAGGATTCGAAAATAAAAAGGTAATGCTCGAAAAAAATATAAAAGCAAATTTTGAATACATAGAAAAATTTAACATATTTCTTAAAAAAAAATTCAACCTTTTTTTGTGTATAAAAACGTTCCCAATGCTATATTATATCACCATTTTACTACAAAAAAAACTATTCAAAATCGATAAATTTCCGAAAAGTTTAATAAGATGGATATTTCGATAGAAAAATATTTTCCTTTTTTAAAACAAATTCCGTCGAAGTCTTCGAATGTGAACGAAAATCTACAGGGGAAAATTCCTTCGGAAAAAATGGATTATCGTAGGTTAGAAAATCCAGAAAAACTTCCCAAAGAAAAAAAACGCCTATACGATGTTTCTTTGGAATTTCAGAGTTTATTCATAAAAATGATGTTAAATTCTATGCGAAAAACCCTCAATAAAGAAAATGATTTACTATACGGTGGTAGGGTTCAGGAGATTTTCGAAGATATGCTCTACGATGAATATGCAAAAAGTTATTCAAAAAATGCAGATTTACCCTTAGCGAAAGAAATTTATTTTCAGTTAGAAAGATTTATTCAGGAAAAAGGGGAAGATCAATTGAACAAAATAGAAAATACCCTTCAAAACCAAAAAGAATACATAAAACAAATCGAAGGTATTATTTCTACGGATCAAATTCAGAATGAATGGTATAGATAAAATAAATATATTGTTATCATTTTACAATTAGATCGCGAAGAAGCTCTTTTTCTTTGGAATCAAAATAGTCATTGGATTCTTCTAAGATTCTTTTAGACATTTCTTTACTGATATAATCTATTCTTCTTGCGAATGCCTTATTGTTATAGGGTTCATACCATAGAAAGATGTATCCACCATCTAAATCCCAGATGTCTGCACCACGAAGAGTTTTTTCGTCTACGGTGGATTTGGTTTTTTTTCCGTAAGCATTTTGTAGTTTTTCTTCCAGTAATTTAGCATCGATAAATGGTAGAATTACACGAACTTGGTATAATACTGCGTCAGTTTTATCGTATTCATCGAAAGGTAGGTTATGATTTTTTATTTTAACCACTTCGTAAGGGGTTTTATAAAAATTGTATCGATAAACAATGTTATTTCTTTTTACTAGAATGTATTTATTCCTTTCCATCTGAAGGATTTCGATTTTTTCGTTGTTTATGTTTGTGGTTGCTAATGTTTTGAATTTATCTTTGATTTGACTAAATGGTGTCATCCAAGGAGTATCGGAAAATCCTGTTAATCCCTCTTGTCTTACTCTTGCAGGTTCAAATACTTTATCGGATTCTTGTAAATTGATGTTTTGGCTATAGATTGAAAACGATAAAAGTATTAAAAACATTGAATATATTTTCGAATTCATACCTCTATTTCTTCTTTATCGTCAGGTTGTGGATTTTGCTCATGATCTTTTTCTCTTTGAATTTGATATGCTGAATAGGTTAAAAGAATTACTCCATTGATCAATATAAATAAAAAATGGATTTGATGATACATTCCCCAACAAGCCAGAGAAATCGAAGGAAGAGTGATTGATAATCCAGTAAAAAAAGGTTTATCTTGATTCATTAAGTCTATCAGAATTTGTGGGGCAAAACGTTCTTCTAAAAAGAATTTTAACGATGGCCATACAATATGTAGCATAAAAACAAATAATGCAGATTGAAAAAAATAATTTGCCATTTCGTTCGATGCATAATCTGGCTCTGGTCCAGTATCTGGACTAATAAGACCACCAAATAGGGTTAAAAGCCAGGCTATTAGTACGCCAAAAGAAAACATTATATAACCCAAAATACTATGTTCTGGGTTCATTTTTCTTAATTGGATATCAAAAATCTGGTGGAAATAAATTAACTCTTCTCTCGTATATACATCTTTGGAGCGAAGGAGCTTTTCCCAATACGAAACAACTATAACTACCCAAAATAGAATAAAAAAAAGAATGATCCATACCAAAAAAAACATACAAAACCTTTACTTAACTTCAAAATAAGGCGAATAATTTTGATAAAGCAATTTTATTTTATCAACCCATTTTTGTAAAGAAATTTTAACATTTTGGTTTTCTTTTATAAGCATTATTTCATTAGAATCTATCAATTCTATTTTTACATCTTTAAGAACATCTTGTATTGTTTTTATCAATATCATCTTAATATCTTTATCGGTTAAATCTTCTACATTAGAAATATTTTTATGGAGTTGGTGGTAGATTAGTAACACCAATTCATGGTCTAATGCATCGGACATATAAAACAGTTGTTGTAGTTCTTGTATATTCTTTACCAAAGTCTGTTTCGGAAAAATTAACAGAATATGCTAACTTGGGATCAGTTTCGGACATGGAACTAGACCAAAAAAATTTATCATCCGGTGTATTAGGAAATGATAATAAAAACACATTTCTTGTTCCTAATCCTTGTGCTAGTCCCCCTAATTCGTATTTTGTAGGTAGCCTCCAATCGGAATACCCAGCGAAGACTAGATCATTACATGCATCAAATGCTGGACCGGAATTAAGAAGTAACGTTGAACTATCATAGCATAAACCAGCTGTACTACATGCTGCTAAACTTTTTGCACCATAGGTTGTTCCCCCACCCGTACCAGTACATAAATTGGTTGCAGAATCCCAAACTTGTCCATAAGTACACTTCATCCACATTTTACCACTTGCATCTGTTATTGTACCATTTCCATTGTCGGTAAAATTAGCAAGTAAAGATAATGCATTTGCATCATTGTTTTTATTATCACTTTTTGTACATAAAGTGATCACTAAAATTAGTGTGCAAAAAGCGATGAATAATTTTATAATCTTCATTAGATTGCTCCTTCTATAATATTAGACACTTTTTTTAAAAAGATTATCATTATTTTTTTTATATTGATAGAATTTTTCAATCATTTTTTCTACTCCCACCCCAGCATGAAAAGAAGACCTTACATTGGGACCTGATTCTACATGTAAAAATCCCAATTCGTAAGCAAAATTTTTTAGTTCTTGGAATTCTTGCAGAGAATAATATTTTTTTAAAGGAGCATGTTTGGGGGTTGGTTGTAGATATTGTCCAATGGTTAATATATGTGTTCCAGAATTATATGCATCTTCTATAACTTCTTTTAGTTCTTCTATGGTTTCGCCTAAACCAACAATTAATCCCGTCTTAGTTAAAAATCCTTGTTTCGAAGATAATTCTAACACCTTTAAAGAAATCTTATAATTGGACTGCGGACAAATATACTTATACAGCGAAGGAACTGTTTCTATGTTATGATTGATTATTTCTGGTTTTGCATCCCAAATTTTTTGTAGGTTTTCAATTCTTCCTTTAAAATCGGGAATTAAAACTTCTATGGTAGTTGTAGGATTTTCTTTTTTTACTTCTATGATGCATTGGGCAAAATGACTACTTCCGCAGTCTTTAAGATCGTCTCTGTCCACAGAGGTGATTACAACATGTTTTAAGTGCATTTTTTTTACTGCTTCTGCTAATCGTTTAGGTTCTGTGGGATCTAATGCAAAAGGTTTAGCTGTTTTTATATCACAAAAACCACAACTTCTAGTGCATCGATCTCCCATTATAAGAAAAGTAGCAGTTCCTAATCCCCAGCAATGGTTTAAATTCGGACAACTAGCCTCTTCGCAAACAGTATTGAGCTGATTCTTTTTTACAATTTGTTTTGTCTCGATAAGATTCCATTGTTCAATTCGATTTTCGTCGATGTATTCTTGTGGAATTGCAAATTTTAAAGGAATCCTCATCCACTTGGGAGGTGGTGCTGGTTTGGTTTCTGGATACTTCACACTATACAAAAAAATAGATTTTCATGATTTTGCAAGAAATTAATCGTATTTTGGGATAAATTCTAATTTATCGTTGTTTATTTTTCTGTAAAAGCACGTTTCTCTGTGTTCGTTTTTGTTTTTTTTCAATGTATGACACACTCCATCGTTAACGGGTATTACCAAAAAAAGCAGAGAATTTTGTTCACAATTTATGCGAATTTCTTGGAGTTCTAAATAATTTCCCGATGTATCTCCTTTAATCCATAATTCATTTCTTGTCGTGCTGTAAAAAACTGCTTTTTTTAGTTCGATGGATTTTTTTAAAGCTTCTGGAGTAATGTATGCAAGCATTAAGACTTCTTTGGTGATTGCATGTTGTACAACTACGGGTAAGATTTCTTTGATTTTTGCAACTTGTTGAAGTTTTGTAAAATCTAGTTGTATTTCTTTTGATTCTTCGATTTGTTTATTATTTCTTTTCATTATGTGATTTAAAAAAAAATGGCATTTTGTATGTCTATCTTTAAAATATTCCAAGAAGGAGAAAAAGAAATTTTATACCTACCCCGTATAAAAAGTTTCGAAGGAGAAGTAGAAGTAATCGGTTCGAAGTCAATTGCTAATCGGGTTTTGTATTTAGCTTCTTTTTGTGCAGAAGAAACCCTTATTTATAATGTTCCCAATTCGGATGATGTTCAAGTGTTATTAAATACATTTCCACTAATGGGAATTGAATGTGTAAAAGAAAAAGAAAAAACCTATCGTATTAAGGGCAGTAATATTTTAAACCTTAAAACCAATTATTTTAACCTAGAAAATGCTGGTACTGCTTTAAGACCATTAGTTGCAATTCTTTCAACACAAAAAATACCTTACGAAGTTGTAATAGACGGTAATAATCAAATGCGAAATCGCCCTATTTTTGATCTCGTAGAAGCATTACAGAAAATCGGAGTAGACATTATAACATCAGAAAAGGGAACACCACCTGTAAAGATAATCTCTGGCGAATGGAAAAACAATCAAATTTTTGTATCTGGTAAAACTTCTAGCCAATTTATTAGTGCACTGCTTTTGGCTGCTCCTTTAACACAAAAAGAAATAGAAATTTTCGTGCTAGATGATGTAGTAAGTAAACCCTACATCGATATGACTATCCATTTAATGAAGGTTTTTGGGGTTGATGTATTAAATGAAAATTATAAATATTTTAAAATACCTATGCAAAGGTATCGTTCTCCAAAAGAATTTTGGATCGAAGGAGATGCAACAGCTGCAACTTATTTTTATACAGCTGGTTTGGTATCTGGTCCAGTAACTGTTAAAGGATTAGGGTTATCTTCTATCCAAGGGGACATTCAGTATATAGAAATCATAAAAAAAATCGGTGGTATTGTAGAAGCAAAATCAAGTTCCATTACGGTAAAAAAAGGAAAGTCTATCGATGGTATATCCGTCGATATGAATGCAATGCCAGATGCTGCCATGACATTAGCTATAACGGGGCTTTTTAGTAATGCTCCCATCGAAATTTATAACGTAGAAAATATGCGTGTAAAAGAATCCGAAAGAATCAAGGGATTGTGTAATGAACTTTCGAAATTCGGAGCAGAAGTAGAAGAAAAGAAAGATGGATTAAAAGTCTATCCACCGAAAAAAATTCTTTCCAAACCGAGAATAGAAACCTACAAAGATCATCGCATGGCAATGGCATTTTCTTTGGGAAGCTTTTTAACAGATTTGGAGATTATCGATCCAAATTGTGTAAGTAAAACCTATCCCGATTATTTCTTTGATTTTTCGAAAATTTGCCGAAATTCATAACAAAAATATGGTGGATTTTAAAGAATTTGTAGAGAGCATAGATAAAAACAAAGATGGTTATTTTTTGGTCGAAAATCGCGAAGGTTCAGCTTATCTATGTGTATTTCCACCAGAAAATAAGTTTAACGGAAAATATGTAGATTACGAAGAAGTTGCAAAACGCTTGGAATTATTTCAGATAGAATTTAATCCAGAACAAGTAAAGCAAATAGTAAAAAAATCTGACGGAAAGTGGTATAATATAGGAAAGTGGCAAGAACCAGAATCCGAAGATGCAAAATTCGAAATCATTTTAAGTGATGATTTTCGAAAAGCCTACATAGAAATTGTACCTCCGGTTTATAAAGGAAAGTGGTTAGAATTCGAAGATATCATAGAAGCATTAAAAGAAAAAGGTGTTAAGATTGGCATAAAAGAAGATTTAATCTACCGTATTGCTAATCGCGAAATCGAAGAATTAAAAGAAGAAGGAGACTGGAAAAAACGTTTTCTTATTGCAGAAGCGATAGAACCAGTTTCTAGTGTGGATGGAAGAATTCAGTTTTATTTTGATCCCTTTCCACGTGCGAAACCAAAAGAAAATGCTTCTGGTAAAGTAGATTTTCGCGCTTTAAATGTGATTCAAGTATGCAACAAAGGAGACTTATTAGCAGAGGTTTTACCACCAGAAAAAGGCAAGGATGGGGTAGATTTGTTGGGTAATTTAATTCCTTGTGGAGAAGGAAAAGCTGCACAGATAGAAGCTGGAGAGAATACCGAATTAAAAGAAAACAAGCTATATGCGTTAATTTCTGGTCAAGTAAAAATCGATACTACAGAAAAGTTAGATTACGCGAAAATTAGTATAGCAGAGATATTAGAAATAGAAAATGTCGATTTCTCTACGGGAAACATAGATTTTACAGGAACTGTTAGAGTTAAAAATAGAGTATTGGATGGTTTCGAGATAAAAGCAAAAGACGATGTAATTGTAGAGAAATCTGTAAGTAATGTAAAAATATTTTCTGGTGGAGATATCATTCTTTATGGTGGGATATTAGGAAGAGGTAATAGTTATGTTTTTGCAGAAGGAAATGTATATGCCAAGTTTATACAGAATTCAGAGGTAGGTGCAAAAAAAAATATCTATGTGGAAGAATTGATTCTACATTCCGAAATAATGGCAGGAGAAGAAATTCATATTTACCAAGGAAGAGGAGAGTTGATAGGTGGTAGAACCATTTGCGGAAAAAAACTGATTGCAAGACGAATAGGATCGATTGCAGAACCACCAACCGTAATTTATGTAGGTATTTTACCAGAAGTGTTGAACGAACTAAATACCATCAACTTAGAAATCGAAAAAAATAAAAAACTATTAGACGAAATCCTAAAAAACCAAAAATTTATCGAAAGCCATCCAGAAAAATTAGAAAACGAAAAAAACAAAAATTTCTACCAAAAGTTGGTTTTAGCAAAAGAGAAATTAGAACAAAAACTAGAGAATTTAAACAACCAAAAAGAGTTCCTATTATCGTCGAATAAAGCATTTATAGATTCAAGAGTTTATGTAAAAGAAATTTTATATCCAAACGTAGAAATCTTTTTTGGTGCTAAGAATAAAAAATATAAGCAATTAAAAATTCCATTGAATCGTTCTGGATATTTTAAGTATGATTCCAAAGATCGTATTGTTCGATTTTATTCCGACTGATGTTTCTTTTTTTTGTTTAAAATATGTTCAAGAAAAGGGATTTTAATTCCTAATCGATTTAATGCATAAGTAAGAATCAGAATTGCAATACCTTCGTCAATCCAACCTATAATGGGAAAAACATCTGTAAATTCTGGAATAAAAACGTAGATTCCCATTACAATAGAAACTATAATATAAAACCACTTTTTCCATCCTTTGGGTTTTTCTTCTTCGGATTCTGTAAAGGATTCTTTGTTGGGTGGAATAATTTCAATGTTTGTGTTCTGTTTGTCTTGAGTCATAAAAATATGTATATTCAAATACTAATTTTCGTCAATTGAATTTTCTTTTATACTTTCTTGGATTTCGTTTTCTCTATAACCTAAGTATACAAGTTTATTGTAAATCTTTTTTTGGAGTTTTTGTTTTTCTATATTTGGATTGTTTTTTTTAAGAGATTCGACAATATCCCTAATTTGACTGTTCCAATAATCTGGGGGAATATCAATTAGTTGATTTTTTATCTCTTCTTCGTTATAAAGGTCTTTTTTTAAAAGTTCTAATAATTTATGATATCCATATTTTTTTTGTAAATAGAATTTTAATCGCATTTCTATACTTTTTTTTGAATCCCATAGTTCTTGTTCTTGTAGATAATTTAAAAATTCATCAAATGTTAATTGTTTTTTTAAATCTTTGAATTGTAAAAATTTTTTATAAATTTCCAAGGGTGTATGTTTCGAAGTAAATATATGTTTTTTTAGACTAAATTCTAACAGTCGATTGTTTTTGTATTTTTTAAAATCAAATTTGATCAAATTATTTTCTTTTTCGATAAAGTTTTTAAAGTCTTGAATATCTTTACTTTGCATCTACGTAACAAAAGAAAAAATAAAAACACTTTCTTATATGTAAACAAAAATATAGTTTTTAATAAAAATATTGTTTATGGATTCATCGAGATAAAAAAAACTTGTTAAAATAAAAACGTGTTTAAGAATCGGTTTAAAACCCTAAAATAGATTTTTTAAAAATTCCTAGGAGTGCGAATATGACTTTTGTATTAATAGTGTTGAGTTCTTTTTTTTCTGTATTAATTTCTGTATTATTAACACTTCGACTATCGAAAAAAAATCAACAATTCGATGAGGCTAAAATCATTCAAACAATAGAAAATATAAAAGAAGATTTTAAAGAATTTATTGAAAACGAAAAAACAGAAATCAAAGATACCATCATCGATTTTGATTTACGTTTAAGACAGGCGAAGTCTACCACAGAAACATTGGAAGAATTGATAGCGAATAATCAACAATACATAAAAAAACTACAAGAACAAAATGAATTTACGAATCAGATTTCGGAAAAGATTTTTACTATTTCGCAACAAGCGGAGCTTCTTAACAAAGAAATAGAAGTATTGGATAAAGGTTTTGATAAAATTCAAGCAATCCACGATTTAATAAAGAACCTCGATGCAAGAGCAAAATCATTAGAAACTTACATCGAATCTAAAGAAAATCAGATTACAGAATCTCTTAACAATATCATTAATAAAATAATCGAAGAAGCACGATTAAAAACAAGAGAGTTTATCGAAAAAGAAAACTTAGCTTTAAAGGAATTATTCGATAAATCCAAAGAAATTTCCAGACAAATTGACGAAGAAAAATATCAAATCGATTTGTTAGATGAAAAGATTCATAATATAAATCAAAACATAGACGAAAAGTTTTCTTTGGAATCTGTTAAAATCGAAGAAAAGTTTATCGAATTGATGAGGATGTATCAAGAACGCTTTAAAAACATGGAAGTGGGTTTACACCAAATCAAAGAAACCGCAGTTCAATCCTTAAAAGAAGAAATTACAAGAATTAGGAACGAAATCGATAATTTTAACTTGCAAACTATATCTAAACGCGACGAGATTATCAACGAAACGCGAAGAATGGCAAATAGCATCGTTGAACAAATAGAATTATTTCAAGAAAAATACCTAAATGCAGAAAACAGACTAATGGATGTGATAAACAAAGGAAAGCAAGAAATCCAGACTAAAAGCGAAGAATTATTAGAACAATGGGAATATCATGCAAAAGCAAATTTAGAAGAACTAAAAATGAATGTAAGTGGAATAAAAGAAGAAATCGAGCAAGTAAAAGCAGAAAAAATAGAGGGATTAGATCTCATGTTTAAGAATTTATATGATAAATATCAAACGAAGTTTTCTATCTTTGTAAACGAAGAAGAAAAAAAGATCCTCAATGTAAAAAGAGAATACGAAATCATTTTGGATAAATTTATTGAATTGGGAGAACAACTAAAAAGAAATCTTTTATATACCTTAGAAAATCTTAAAGGTGAACTTTCGGAATTTGCACAACAAGAAAAAGAAGAACTTCTAAATGCTAGAGAAGGCTTTCTGCGATTACGGGAAGAAATCGAAAGTAAAATTGATCTTGTAGAAGAACAGATTCGGGAAACCACGAGAACAAGACAAAAGTTAGAAGAAATTGCGGAAAAAGCCATCAAAGAAATAAAAGAAAAAGAAGAAGAGTTAGTCCATAGCTTAGTAAAAAGAGCATCAAAATTTATGGAAGAACAAGATGAAAAATTAGGAAAGTTGAACCAAACCATAGACGAAAAGATTTCCAGACAATTAACCATCTTAGTAGACAAAGGACAGCTCCAAATAGAAGAATTAGAAAAGAGAACTTCTGCTACTATCAAGAAATCGATGGAGAACATGCAAAAGGATTTAACTCAAATTCGAAACGAAATTGCTAACATTCGCGCAGATATCATAAGCGAAACAGAGAAAGTACGAAACCTAAAAGACGAAATTTTTAGAGAATTACAAGAAGATTCACATAAAATAAGAAAATTCGAAGAGAAACTATCATTAGTAGATACCGCAGAGGAGTTTATTATAAAATTTGATCAAGGACTAGAAATCTTGACTAAACGACTAAAAGAAATTCAGGAAAATAAAAAGGATTTGGAAGAATTTTTACAAAAGATAGCATCTATTAACTCTATTAAAGAAAAAATCGAACAAGAATTAAGAATGTTAAACGAAAGAAGAGCATTGTTAGATACCGTAGAAAATCGTTTTTCATCTCTAAGCGACAAAATCCAGGAAGTAGAAGTAAAATTGGTGAACATAGAAAGTGCAGATAAAATTGCAGAAAGAATTGAACAACGATTGTTAAAATTCGAAGAATACCGAAAAGCCTTCGAAGATTTCTTTAAAGAATTAACAGAAAGAAGAAAGTATATTGAGAATGCTTTAAGAGCTATCGAAAAATCTCGAAAAGAAGCATTAGAAGCTGGCGAAAACGCAAAAGAATTGATGCAAAAGCTAGAACTTTTTGAAATTCGAAAGGATAACATACAAGAAGAATTAGAAGTATTAGAAAAAAAGGTAGCAGAGTTAAAAGATATCGATATAAAATTCAAAGAAATAGAAGCTCGCTTTGAACAAATCGATGTGTTGATGACCGATTTAGAGAAAAAACAAAGTCAGATTTCTGTAATGTCAAAACGATTGTCAGAAATAAGTGATAAGGGTGGATACATTAAAAATGAACTAGAATCTCTAGTTTCGGAAGCCATCGAAAAAATGGATAAATTAAGTGCTTTCTACGAAACCGTAGAAAAAATGCTACAAGAAGCAGATAGGGCAACAAAAGATTCCAAAGAAATTCCTGAGAAAAAAAGGCAGATTCTCGACGAATGGAAAAAAGAAGGAATTTTAACGTTATACCTAAAACACAAATGGGATCCAGAACTCATTGCAGAACGATTAAATATTGATATTTCTCTCGTTCGCGCAGTGATATCAACAGCGAATCAGAATATCTAAGGATTTTCTATGAAGTTAAAAATTACTCTTTTTATTTTATTAACAATTTTTATTCGGGGCATACATGCACAATCCAACGAACCAGAAAAGATAGTTAAAAACTTCTTTGACTTGTACAAACAAAATCGAATTGAACAAGCTTTGGATTATTTATTTTCGAGTAATCCAATTCTTTATAATAAATCCGAATCGATAAAAAATTTAAAAAATACTTTTACCAATATCGAAAAGGTTCTTGGCGGCTATAAAGATTATTCAATTTCTTACAATCAAGAACATTTTGAATCTTTAAAAATTATCATTACTTATGTGCGATACGAAAAACAACCCCTTCGTCTTTTATTCGTGTTCTATAAACCAGGAGATAAATGGATTACGTATCGCTTCGAAATAGATACCAAATTCCCCGAAAATTTTATCAATCAAGTCCTTAAAGAAAATGGTTTTATTATAGAAGATAATAATTAGACAATTCTATCATAGAGTTGGTCACATGCTTCTTCTATGGTATAGTTTTTTAAATCTTTTAACAAAGATTCTTTAAATTTTTTCCATGTTTGATGCAATGGGCAGGGTTCTTCTTCGTTGCAATCGGGCCATTCCATTACACATCGTTCTAGTTCTTTTTCGTATCCTGTGTGTTTAATCACGTCGTGTAAGGTTAGTTTTAGGTTTTCTGTGGGTAGATAAAAACCCCCTGTTGGTCCAGTAGATGATTCTAATATTTTATTGTGTACAAGACCTTGAATAATGCGTGCCATATAACTTTTAGAAACATTTAAACTTTCGGCTATTTCTTTTACTTTAAAATATTTTTGTTCGTTTTTATGCTTTGCTAAAAAAAGAACTGCTTTTAAAAGCAAAATTATGTATCGATCAAATAGTAATGTTTCCATAGTTCTTATTTCGGTATTTTAGAGTTTATAATTCAGTCAAGCACAATTTTTTTTTTAAGTATTATGAAATAATACAATTTTTTGCACGTTTATTGAGCAAGGTGGATTTGATTCAGTTTTATACATTTTTTTAATAAAATTTATCTTAAAAAATCTTTGTTTTATGTTTAAAATGATTTTCACGTATGATTCTAAAATATGTTGAATTCATAACAATTTAAGTTTTTATAAAAATATAAAAAATAAAAAAAATTGACCAATGAGTTGATTCAAAAAATACGGAATTGATGGAAAGAACATTCATAATATTAAAGCCTGATGCATTACAGAATAAACATGTTGGGCATATTTTAACGAAAATAGAAGAAAATGGATTTCGTATTGTTGGATTAAAACTTCTTCATATGTCTAAATATGATGCACAAAAATTTTACGAAGTACACAAAGAAAGACCTTTTTACGAAGATCTTTGTAATTATATGAGCTCTGGTCCCGTTATTGTAGGTGTTTTAGAAGCAGAAAATGCAGTACAAAAATGGCGAGATTTAATAGGAGCAACCGATCCAAAAGATGCAAAAGAAGGAACTATAAGAAAATTATACGCAAAAAGTAAAGAAGCAAACGCTGTTCATGGTTCTGATTCCGTAGAAAATGCCTTAAAAGAGATCCATTATTTTTTTAGTGAACGAGAATTATTACCATAAAATATCCCATTTAGAAGCAATATTATTAGATTTTTCCGAAATCATCAATCAGTTTCTTGCTAATAATATTGCTTCTATTGTTCAAAAAGAATCTAATTTTATAAAAGAAGTTTATAAACCTATTTTATATTCTTTGCTTAATGGTGGTAAAAGGATACGTCCTATCGTTTTTTTGTTGGTTTCTGGTTTCGAAAAAAATCTATCGCAGCAAGAGATAGATGAATTTTTGTATACAGCAAATTCAATAGAACTTATACATACTTATTCTTTAATCCATGACGATCTGCCAGCAATGGATAATGATGATTTTCGAAGAGGTATACCCACCTGTCATAAAAAATTTCCAGAGTGGGCAGCTATTCTTGCAGGAGATTCTTTAAATACATTGGCATTTTATTTATTATGTTTGACCAACTGTTGTGTTAAAGAGAAAATTCAAATTCTTGCTAAATATGGGGGTATTTCGGGGATGATATTAGGTCAAGCATTGGATCTTTCTCACGAAAAAAAGGATTTCGATGAACCTACAAAAGATTTTTCTTCTTACGAAGATTTTTTTAAAATAAAAGGATATTATAAATATTTTAAACAATTAGCTTTAGATACAAAAAAAGAAGAATTTTTTCAGCTATTGATGATTCATTATCATAAAACTGCAGCTTTATTTCGTGCAACCATAGAATTAGCCATCATTACAGGAAAAATAAAAGAAAATCGTTTATTCGACGATAGAATATACCAGTCATACATTGAATATGGAGAAATCTTGGGGTTACTTTTTCAAATCAGCGATGATATTTTAGACGAAATAGGGGACGAAAAATCCTTAGGGAAAAAAACTAAAAAAGATAAAGAATTAGGTAAACTTACATTTCCCATGCTTTTAGGAATCGAAAAAAGCTTAGAATTCGAAAAAACCTTAGCAGAATATTGTTCGAATTTGGTTTCGAATTTTTTGATTGCTTATACAAACAAAGATTATCGCGATATTTTGAAAACCTTGCCGTATTATATAATCAACAGGAACAAGTAATTAATCATAAACAAAAAAACTTAAATCATTTAGGTTTGTTCCCGTTGGACCAATTTTGATTAAACCGTCGATTAAGTTTAAAGCAGTATAAGAATCATTATTTCGTAATAAATCTTCTGCACTGGAATACTCTTGATGGTTTTTTATCAAATCATTGATTTTTTGAACGCTATCGCAAAATACAATTCCGCCGGCACTATCGGTGGGTCCATCGATACCGTCTGTACCAAAAGAAGAAAAAAGAATTTTCTCTTTATATTGAGAAAACTCTTTTAAACAAAAAGCAATGCGTAAACATAGTTCTTGATTACGACCACCTATCCCTGTTCCAGTAATTCGAATGGTAGGTTCACCACCCCAGATCAAAGCGTGTTTATTTTTTGGTTTTTCTAAGAAATTTTTAATATCGTTAGAAATGATTTGTTCGTATTGAACTAAATTTCCTGTAAAATTAATTCTGAGTATTTCTGCTCGATAGCCTTCTTCTATAAGAGATTCTTTTAGTTTTTGAGCGGCAATTTCGTTGTTGCCAATTGTATAAGATGATTTTAATGATGTACGATTTTTTTGAGGAAATAGAATTTTTTTGCTCCATTCTATGGAATATTGTTCTAAAAGTTGATAAACTTTTTCATCGCTTGTTTTATCTGGATACATAGGTCCAGAAGAAACATACTCTTCTGCATTAGGACCAATTACATCGCTCAATAAAAATTGATATACGTCGCGGGGATAGAGCATTTCTGCAAGTCCACCACCTTTGATTAAAGATAGTTTTTTTCGTATTGTGTTGATTTCTTGAATGGTTGCACCACTTTTTAAGAGTTTTTCTGTAAGATGCTGAATTTCTTCTAACGAAATTGTATCAATGGGTTTTTCGATTAAAGAAGAAGCACCACCAGAAAGTAGAACAATTATAGTAGTTTCTTTGGGAATTGTTTGGGTAATTTCGAACAACCTTTCTCCGGCTAATAAACTATTTTTGTCGGGATAAGGATGCGAAGATTCAATTATCTCGAAACCATCAATATCAAATTTTTTTGTATGATAAGGAGTACAGATAAATCCTTTAAGGATTTTATTGTTTAAATGATGTTGTTTTAAATAATCGTAAAAACTAATACCCATGGTGAACCCAGCTTTACCTAAGGAAATTACAAAAAGATTCGAAGATGCTTCGACGGTTTTATAAAAATTCAATTCTTCTAGTTTTTGTTTTAACAAAAAATCGGGTTGGATTTTTTGAATGGTTCTTCGAAGGATATTTAACGCGAAATTTTTTAAATCCATATTATTTCTCTGGTGTTTTTTTGATTCTATCGAATACTTCTTTACCAATGGTTAATATTCCTTTTTCGATAAACGTAGGTTGTACCGTTTCGAAGATTTTTTCTATAAGTTTTTGTAATGCTAAATCCATGGGAAGTCTATATTCTTTCCAGTAAATAATAAATTCGAATGGAATGCCTAATTCGTCTTCTTGGCTTTTGCCCGTCAAGTGTAGAAAACCTTTAACATAGGTTGAATTCGATGAATGGTGCTTATAAAAAACATCTAAATCGAATTTTGTTCCAAAAAAAGGAATCTTTATTCCCATTACAGATGTCCATTTAACATCTTTTAAAATTAAACGACCGTGAGGAAATTTTTCCTTAAAGTTTGTTTTTGCAGTAATGATTCCTTGTTCTATGTTCGCATTTCCCTCTTCGATAAAAAATAATAGATTTATCGGAGTAGATAAATCCATCTTTGCATTTTTTATGTTGATGTTTGTAAGTCGAAGTTTATAGGGACCCGGTAATAAATAATCGATCACATAAACTTCGCCATTTTCAATATTAAAATTCTTAAAACATACCCTTTTTTGATCTGGAAGGATTTGAATCTTTAAAAAAGAATTGAGTTTATTTTCGTAATAGAGATAAGGATAAGACAAATACAAATCATATATTTGAACTTTTCCAACAATTAAAGGAAGAATTTTAATTTTAAATTCTATGGATTCGCAGTCTAATTCGAAGGAATCGATTTCTTTTTTATATTGAAATTTTACATGAACATTGATGGCTTTAAAATAAAAAGGATGAATAAAGCCTTTTCCATCAAAATAAATATAAAGACCAAACCTTTTAAAAAGTTTAAGAATAAATTTTTTAAAAATATACGGATAAAATTCGAAGATCAAAAAATAAAAAATAGCTATAAGAATCAAAGCATAAATTATATGATTTAAATTCCACATTTCTAATTCATTTTTAAAAAATTGTTCTATATGAGATTGTCAAATTAAATATAAATAATTTTCTCGTTTGTACATAAAAAAAAAATTGACAATAGAATCAATTAAGTAAATTAAAAACTATGAAGTCAACAATGATGCAATATCCATTGGTTTTGGGATCCATTTTAAAAAGGGCGTATAATGTTCATCCAGAGAAGGAAATCGTTTCCAAGATGAATGACGAATCCATTCATCGATATACTTACGGAGAGTATTTTAAAAGAACACTTCAACTGATGTCTGCTTTAAAACGAAGTGGTGTAAGTAAATATGATCGCATTGCTACTTTTGCTTTGAATCATTACATGCATTTGGAACTCTATTTTGCTATTCCGTGTAATCAAAATGTGCTCCATACTCTAAATATAAGGTTATTTCCAGAACAGTTAGAATTTATCGTAAACCATGCAGAGGATAAATACATCTTTATCGATAAATCTTTAACGCGATTGATTGCACCATTAGTTAGTAAATTCAAAACAGTTCAAAAATTTATCATCATGGATGATAAGGAAAATGTTGAGCCTGCTTCACTGCCCAATGCCATTAGTTACGAAGAATTTCTTTCGATGGGAGATTATGAGGATGGTTGGAGTATTCTGAACTCATTGCAGATTGACGAAAATGATCCTGCTGGCATGTGTTATACTTCTGGAACTACGGGAAATCCCAAAGGTGTAGTATATAGCCATAGAACGATTTATCTACATTCTATGGGAATTTGTTTAGCAGATGCATTGGGATTAGGAGAACGCGAAACTGTGCTACCTGTTGTACCTATGTTTCATGCTAATGCTTGGGGAATACCTTTCGCGTGTGTGATGACTGGTGCAAAATTAGTATTTCCTGGCAAGCATTTGTTAGGTCATCCTTTAGCAGAATTGTTAGAGCAAGAACAGGTAACCATTGCAGCTGGTGTTCCTACTGTATGGAATGTTTTATATCAACAAATTAAAAAGAAATCCTATAATTTAAAATTACATACAATGGTAGTGGGTGGTTCGGCAGCACCTCGTTCTATGATAGAAAATTACGAAAAAGAATTTGGAATCAACATTTTACATGCATGGGGAATGACAGAAACCTCTCCATTAGGTACTGTTTCTCGAATAAGAAGCTATATGAACAATTGGGATAAAGAAAAACAGTATAGTGTTCGAGTAAAACAAGGATTTCCTGTTCCCGGCGTAGAAATTCGTGCTATCGATGATAATGGTAAAGATATTCCTCGAGATGGTAAAAGTGTAGGTGAATTAATTGTTCGCGGAGCATGGATAACTGGTAGTTATTACAACATGGATATCAAAGAATCATTTACAGAAGATGGTTGGTTTAGAACGGGGGATGTTGTAGCAATTGATGAATATAATTATATACAAATTACCGATCGCAAAAAGGATTTAATTAAAACCAGGGGAGAATGGATTTCTAGTGTAGAAATGGAAAATGTTGTGATGGGATTACCTTTTGTCCTAGAAGCAGCAGTGGTGGGTAGAAAAGATCCTTTAAAAGAAGAAGCACCAGTTGTTTTCTGTGTTCCTAAGGAAGGTGCTGAGATCGATAAAAAAGCTATTATTGAAGAACTAAAAAAACATTTTGCACATTGGCAGATTCCCCATCTAGAAGATATTCATGTCGTAGAAAGCATACCAAAAACGAGTGTAGGAAAATTCGATAAAAAGGTTCTAAGAAACAAAATCCAAGAGATGTATAAAAATTAGTTATGCTTTTGTGTAAGATAAATCGAACATTCTTAAAATGGATTTACGAGATTTTTCCGCAATCTCTTCGGGGACTTTTACTTCGTATTGTTCGTAAAGCAGAGCATCGCGAATTTTTGCAAGTGTGATTTTCTTCATATGTGGACAAGTATGGCAGGTACCAATAAAATTTTTATCGGGGAATTCGCTTCGTAGGTTATCTGCCATACTGCATTCAGTTACTAACAATACATTCTTTCTGGGACTTTTTCTTATAAAGTCTGCCATTTGCGATGTGCTACCAGTAAAATCACTTGCTTCTGTGACATCAGTATTACATTCAGGGTGAGCAATCACTAAAAGATCATCAAATTGCTTTCGATAATATTCTATATCTTCTTTGGTATATTGTTCATGAACCATGCATTTACCTTTTTCCCATAAGATTAATCTTTTATTGGTTTGTTTTTGAATGTTTTTTCCTAAATAAACATCAGGTAAAAAAATAATCGTATCTGAATCTATACTTTGGACAATTTTAAGAGCATTTGCACTTGTACAACAAACATCAGTTTCCGCTTTTACTTCTGCACTGCAATTGATGTAAGTGACCACTGGAACACCGGGATACATTTGTTTTAATCTTCTAACATCTTCCGTGGTAATACTTTCCGCTAGTGAACATCCAGCTTGTAAATCCGCAATAAGCACTTTTTTTTGGGGATTTAAAACACTGGCTGTTTCTGCCATAAAGTGAACACCATTAAACAAGATGATATCTGCATCCACTTCACTTGCTTGTTTTGCTAGTCCTAAGGAATCTCCTACAAAATCCGATACACCATAATAGACATCAGGAGTCATGTAATTATGGCCTAATATAACGGCATTTTTTTGCTTTTTTAATTCGCGAATTTCTTTGATCAAATCGATGGCTTGATCAATTTCGTGAGGCATGTAGAGTTTTTGAAGCTTTTCTTTTACTTCGTTAATAGAGAGATTTAACTTCATAAGATCAAAAAATTGAAAAAATTTTTTAAGACAAGAAAAATTTAAATATTATTTGTAACTGGGTAATAATCTAAATAAGGGTTGAAGAATTTCCGAAAAATTAAAAACTTCTTCTAATACATAAAAAATATTGTCGTCTGTACCAAAAATGATTCTTCCATTGGAAATTAAAGGAGAATTTAATACAGCACCTTCGGTTTCGTATTCCCATATGGTTGTTCCATCTTCTACTGAAATGCACATCAACTTGGGTTTCGAAACAAATAGACCAGAATCTGTCGAACCAGAAATACCATTTACACCAAAATACATTCGATTTCCAGCAATGGTTGGAGCACTAGATGTAGGATATCTTAATTCTTTCGTCCAAACAATTTTTCCTGTATTTTTATCGAAAGCTCTTATCAACGTATCGCCGGAAGTATAAATCACTAAATCTTTCCATAAGGCTGGTGCTAAATAATCTAAAAGTTCCACATGATCTAAGAAGGTTGTTCGTTCGTTAAGAGGAAAAAATAAACTACCTCGATATGAATCTGTTTTCTGCCAGATCAGTTCGCCTGTAATTCTATCCATTGCATAATAGTTGAATTCTACATCGGTACCTTTAAAAAAACTAGAAGAGAAATAAATCTTTTTTTCGTCAATTGCAGGAAAAGAATACCAAAGTGGATAAGGAGCATTTACATTAACAAACCACAAGAATTCTTTTGTGTCGATCTTAAAAGCACCAAAACGTCTTCCTTGGGGTGCCCAGTATACTACATCATCATAAACCTGAAAAGTATGATGAGACCAAACAGGGTTTGGCAATGTAAATACTGGGTTTCCATCTAAATCTAAAAAATAAGTTGCGCCCGTATCGCTAGTAAAAATTATATAATCTTTGTATCGTAAAACCAAAGATTGAACTGTTCTTCCAGTGTAATAAGACCAGACCTTTTCTCCTGTTTCTCTGTTTACTGCATAAACATTTCCATCGTTAGAACCAAAATAAACATTTTTATCATCTGCGAAGGGAACAGAGTTTACCGCTCCTTTGGTTTTAAAAATCCATTTCATATAGCCTGTATCAATTTCAAAGGCATAGAAATTTCCATCAGGAGAGCCAAAATAGATGATATTTCCAATAATAATGGGAGGATTAAAGGCTCTTTTTTTACGCATTCCTTCTTCTTGTATTTTAATTTTCCATTTTAATCCTAAGGGAGGTAGAATATTTTCTTGGGTAGAGCCAGAACCTTTTTTCCCGCGATATTCAATCCAGTTGAATTGATTACTACATTGTAAAAAAAATATAAAAAATAAAACATAAATAATTCTTATCATATTAGATTCGGTAAAAGATTCCTTTTAATGTTAGTATAAATTTAATGTTATTCCATAAATCTTTCGGTTTTAACGTTTGTAAAGTTTTTTTATAGATTTTTAACAATTCTTGGTAGATTTCTTCTTTTCTTTGTTCGCTTAAATTTGTACGGAATTTTAATTCGATTAATTTTTGAGCAAATTCGTTGGTTTCTGGAAGTTTTTCTGCATATTCTATCGGTGTTTCGAAAAATTTTCGTTTGGGATAACCATATTCATAGATCCTCATATAGAATAGTAGGTTTATGTATTTGATTGCTTTTTCGCTATAATTTCTAGTAAAAATAAAATAAAATAAATTTAATAAAATTCTATAAACATATAAAAGCAATAATGTTGTACCGATTACAATGCCTAAATATAAGAAAAATAATTTAAAAGGAAACTGAAATTTTTTAGGTGTAGGTGGATATGGCTCTTCTTCTATAAGAGGAATTACAACATCTTTTGCATTAGGATCGAATTCTGGTTTAGGTGGTTTCGCGTAGGAAGTAGTTTCTATATCGATCCATCCATATTGAGGAAAATAGACCTGAATCCATGCATGTCGATGAGATGTAGTAACTAAATATAAATCTTTAATATCGAAACGTTGTAGATAATGGATCTTTTTTCTTAGGTGCATTAATCCACCAATGTGTGCAGGGGTTTGTAATTCTCTTGATGCTAACCAACCATGGACTAATCGTGCAGGTATTCCAGCACTTCTTAATAATAAAATAGTGGTTGCAGAAAATTCTGTGCAGTCACCTTCTTTGGTTTTAAACAAAAAATCTTTGATGGTTTCTATATTAGTTTTTTCGTTAAAACCAAGTTTATATTGGTAAGTTTTGTAGGATTGTAGAATGCTATCTAGTACTATAAAATAATTCATTCTGTCTTTGTTGGTTAAAATTTGGTTTAAATAGTTTTTTATCAATTGTTTATCTTGATTGTTTAAATTTAATTCAAGGTATCTATCTAGTTGGATTGCTTCTTCGTTTTTTAAATCGTTGATGGAGAGTGTTTTCCAATCTTTGGGGGTAGATATACTGATTCCACTAATGGCTGTATAAGATAAATCAAATGGGTGGTATTTTTGATCCATAATGGTTGGTTCAACCTGAAACGGTCGATAAGCCAACACTCTATCTTTAATCGTAGACAAGTAAAAAATAGTAAATGGAGAACGCTTATCGTCTTGTGGCGGATAAGGGTCTTTCCAAGTCGAAATCAAATGTTGATTTTTTAATTGATTTAAAAATTCTTCTTTATCGATTTCGAAACCAAATTCTGGGTTATATTTCGTAAGATAACTTTCTGCTGCATAGATAGGTTGGATTTCGGATGCAATGATCATCACAGCTAATTGTTTACCTTTTTGTGCTTGTTGAGAATTTTTGAATTGATCCCATTGATCTGATGGTACACCTTCTAATCGGTTTTTGGATTGACCCCCGCCAGAATTTTGATCTTCGTCGGGGTTTTGGGGTAATTGCTTCGGATTTGTGTTTTCTTGGTTTTGTTCGTTCTTCTGTAATTCCGAAGGATATTTTTCTTGTCTTTTTCCTAGTGGTTTGCCATTGCGAAAATTTCTTTCTTGTTGTCCAGAACCTTCTTGTCTTTTAAAAAATCCTTCTCCATCTAATGGATTTAATGGTGGTTCTGGTTCTAAATCATTAAAGACAGTTTGGTGTTTAATAAAATCCGGAGGCAGTATAAACGTAAATAATACAAATAAAGGTATACCAATTGTAAAAAATACTGCGAATTCTTTTTTAAATTCATCTATCTTTTTGTTCGAGAATGTGCTGATATATAAAATCAAAGAATGCATTAAAAACCCAAGAATTGTAATCGCAATATAAAAATTGGTAATCTGTGAACTTAACCTTGCAATTTCTTCAGAAGATCGACTAAACTGTATGATTTTATAATAAATAAATCCTAAAAGAAAGATTTCTATTGTTCCAAAAATAGGGAATCGACCTTGCGCGTTAAAGATCAAAAGTGTACTAAAAAATCCCCATAAAGAAATAAAAATAGGAAAAAATAGAGCACGATTAAAAGGAAAAAAGATGATGATGGTTAAAAGTAATACTACGATTAAAATTAAAAAGCCTCTAAGCGGATTTTTGGGAGGTGCAAAATGATATGATAATATCATCGAGATTGGTAGCAAAAAGATTAAAGAAACTTTTGTATATAGATCGTGAGAAACAGCGATTGCAGGATGAAATGCAGGTAATATAACAGCCAATAAATACAATAATGTTCGCGATATAAATAAAATGTGTTGATTTAAGTTTTTCATCATAATTTAAATAAAATCAATTTTTATTTTTTCTTCCATCAATTTCCCGTTTTGTGGTTTAGGAGATTTTTTATCCGGATTTTCTCTACGGAAAATCCAAAAACCAGGTGTGATGTTAAAGATTTCCGAAAAAAACAATGGTACTTTTCGTTGGGAACCAAAAACCACTCTAAATAAATAGGTTTTACTTTTCGAAATAGCAAGATAATTGGCAATTTGTTTATCAAAACCTGTACTAAACACAAATTTTTCTTGCGAATTCACTTGTTCTTTAATAGGGCTATACGTCATATAATCTAATTCTACCAATTTTTTTGCAAGTTGAAACAATTGTTCTTCGGAATCAATCAAAAAAGATTCTTTTCCAGTAAAGACATGAAATTTGTAGTTGGGGTGCTCTTTCATCATCACATTAATAAAAGAAAGTACCCAGCTTTTTAGATAATTTAATTGTAAGATTGCGTTAATACCATCTTTATTTGGGTCGTAATGATAGGGGCGTATTTCTATGTAAATCAAATGAGATTCTTCAGGCGAAGAGGGAGAAATCCTTGTAATTAATTCATTCAGCTTGATAGAACTTTTCCAGTTAATGTCTTTTAACCTATCACCTGGAATGTATTCCCTCATAAAATATTTTTCCTGATCGGAGGTTTGAATATTTCTTAGACTTTCTTGTGTTGTTGCAGGTAGAATATGGATTTGAGTTTTTTCCGGAAACAAAGGAGGCAGTACATAGATTTTAACCTCTTCGGGTGGTTTAAAATAGATGCGAATGATTCCAAATATATCTCCAATAGAAGCATAACCTTTAAAGTCACCAATTCCCGAAAAAGGAAAATACAGGGGAATAAGAAGTTCTTTGTTGATTTCTGGTTTTATGCTATGTTCAAAATAGGCATAATAATAGCATTTTCTACCTACTTTGAATTTTCCTTTTAGAGTGTAATGAATTCGAAAAAAAAATGGTAAAAATTCAATACTACATAGTATTTTGATTTTTTGGTTGTTTAAACGAGCAACAATAGGTTGATTCAATTCGATTTTGAATGTTTCGTCAGAATTTTTTAATTTAAGAATCAATCCGACAACAACAAGCAATGTAATAAATATCAACCCTAACACAGAAAAAAACAATGCATAAAGGTTGAATGAACCAAAAGCAATCCCTAATAATGCAAGAGAAAAAATCAAAAGAAATGTTCCATTTGTAGTAAGGGGATAGTAATATCGAAATTTTAACGCAAGCTGTTGAAGAAACTTCATTCTAAATTTTTGTTGGGACTTCTTTTAAGATTGCTCCCATAATTTCTTTTGCATCCATTGCTGGATCTTCTAATTCTAAACGATGTGCAAGCACTGGTATAGCAATTTCTTTTACGTGGTCAATCGTAACATAATCCATTCCTCTTATGAGCGCTAATGCTCTAGCTGCTCTTGATAGCTTAATACCAGCTCTGGGACTTGCACCTGTAATTACACCAGGATGATTTCGCGTTCTACGAATCAATCGCGTAATATATTCAATTACATCCCTGGAAATCGTAATATGATCAACAAGTTTTTGCCAAGCTATTAATTCTTTTGCTTGTACTACTGGTCCAAAACCTTTCCAAGAATCTTCTTTACCGTGTTTTTCGATAATGCTTGCTTCGTCATTTTCTTCTGGATAGCCCATCGAAACTTGTAACATAAATCGATCTAATTGAGGTGCTGGTAAAGGGAATAGATGTGCACCTTTAAGGTTCATCGTTGCAATAATAAAAAAAGGATCAGGTATTTCGTATGTGGTTCCTTCTATGGTTACACTTTGCTCTTCCATTACTTGGAAAAAAGAACCTTGTGTTTTAGGCGTAAGTAGATTGATTTCGTCAGTTAATATAAAGTGCGCGAAAATAGGACCTTTGTTGAATTTATATTGATTGGCTTTTAAATCAAACTGATTGAATCCTAAAATATCTTGCGGTAGCAAATCAACCGTACACTGAATTCGGGAAAAACTTTCAATAGGGATCCCTTGCTTATTTGTAGTTGAATAATTCCATTCGATGGAGCCAGCTAACGCTCGTGCTAAGGAAGTTTTACCAACACCATGCGAATCAGCCAATATTACATGACCACCAGCAATTTTTGCAGCTAATATATATTCTAACTTTTGAGTTTGAATTGTAATAACACTTTTGATGTTCGCCATAAGGCGAAGAATACCATCCCTTGCTAATTTAAAGTATTCGGATGGTATTGTTTCTTCAACAATTTTATCCATAAAAATTATTTAAGTTTATACTTACGTTTGAATTTCTCTACCCTACCAGCAGAGTCTACGATTTTTTGAGTTCCAGTATAAAATGGATGACAATTTGCACAAATTTCGATGTGAAGATCACCTTTGGTAGTTTTTGTTTTGTATTCGGCACCACAAACACATCGTATTACCGCTTCTTTGTATTCTGGATGAATTCCTTGCTTCATACTATTAGACCTCGATTATAAAAAAATATTTAAAATATCAAAAAAAATTAATTTTAAATTACGTCAATAATTTTTAATCAAATTTAGGAATCATATAGATGTAAAAAACTTCTGTATTTATTTTGAAGCTGGTTTTATAAACCTGAAAAAACAAATTTCTGGTAGGATGTTTAGATTTTTCTCCAGAAGTATGAAACGATAATCTATTTTTTTGATACAAATTTTATAAAAATGCATATTAAATAAATATGAAGTCCCAAAACTTTTTTACTTACCAAGAATATATTACATCGGTAAATATTACTCAAATTCATTATCAGTTTTTGGTTCATATAGCAAAAACAAGATTTAATGGCGATTTATCTTTAACAATAGATTATTTATTAAAACGGTATTTAGTTTTTCTTTATAAAATTAGTCAAGCACCGAATAAAAAAACCTTAACCGCAACCTATCAGCCAAGAACCAAAAACTATGTTATACGAAAAATTCGTATACAGCCCACCTACTGGGGAAAGTTGTTTGAACTTCGGTTTCTTTTAGGGTTATCGATGAGTTTCATCATTCGCATCATGCTAGATTGGGAAATGCAAAAAGAACAAATTCCTGTTGAACCAATTTTTATAAGACCACCTTTAACACACGAGGAAGAGCAGATCTATGCCGTCATCCAGCTAGGGAATAATTATTCATCCTATAACAGGTTGAATCATGCAAATTTAGAAGTATATAGTGAATTTTCATGTCCTGCAGTTTGAGTATTAGATTATTTTTTTATATATCATAAAAATTTTATAATTATTATTTGTAATTTTTTTAAACAATTACTCTTTCTATGCACGAGTATTTTTCAATTCCATTTTGATTTTTTCTACCGAATTCGTCCCATTCTCATAAAAATCGGGAAATGGATAGTCATTTTTTGATTTTTATCCCAGATTTTGTATAAATCATCTTTTATTGCATTGATAGGATTATATCCATTTTTTTGGATAAATGTTTTTACAGAGGACCAAGTGCTTAAATATCCTAAGAGATGTTCTATATCCCATTGTTGTTGATTGATAAACTTGGGGCAGGAAATTTCTTCGAAAGGAAATGGAATAGTTTTATATTCTTCTTCTATATATCTACGTTCTTTGTCCCAATAATCATACACAATGTTGTAATAAAAATTGTCGATAATGTTATCAATTTCTGGAGTAATTCTTAATAATCCATAACCAAATAAGCAAATCACTGCATTTTCTTTTGCAGTACGTTTTACTTCGTTATAAAATGCTTCAAAATTAAACCAATGTACTGCTTGTGCTACTGTAATTAAATCAAAAAAATGATTTTCGAAATGGGTTTTCTCTGCTGGTTGTAGCGAATAAAAAATGTTTTTTGCTTTAATAGCTTGTTGTAATTGATTTTCACTAATATCAGTTGCATAAACGTTTTCGAAAACTTTTGATAATTCAAATGCTACCTGACCATTGCCCGTTCCACAATCCCAAGCATTTTGTTTTTGGGAAACATGCGAATAAATAAAATCAAACAGTTCTTTGGGATAAGAAGGACGATATTGAAAATATTTTTTAGCGTTCGAAGAAAAATAGTCTTTCATTGCTGAAAAACCAAATAAATCATATTTTCTTATACATTATATAAAAAAATTTGTCTCTATGTTGGATCATATCATTGTTCAGGGTGCAAGAGAACATAATCTTAAAAATATCACAGTGAAAATACCTCGCAATAAGTTTGTTGTGATAACAGGTGTATCTGGTTCTGGTAAATCTTCTTTGGCGTTTGATACAATATATGCAGAGGGACAAAGGCGATATGTAGAATCTTTAAGCGCTTATGCAAGACAGTTTTTAGAACAGATGAATAAACCTGATGTCGATATTATCGAAGGTTTAAGTCCAGCTATATCCATCGAACAAAAAACTACTCATAAAAATCCTCGATCCACTGTGGGCACGGTAACAGAAATTTATGATTATTTACGTTTGTTGTATGGGAATGCTGGTATTCCTCATTGTCATCAGTGTGGAAGATTAGTCGAAGCAACGACCATCGATCAAATCATCGATAAAATTTATCAACTAAAAGAAAACACAAAAATTCAAATCTTAGCACCATTGATCGTCAACAAAAAAGGGGAGCATAAAGATATTTTTGAATCTGCTAAAAAAAGTGGTTTTTTACGCGTTCGTGTAGATAATCAAATCTACGAAATTGACGAAATTTTAGATCAAAAAAAGGTCAAAATCGATAAAAACAAAAAGCACAACATCGATTTAGTGATTGATAGACTCGTTTTACGCGAAGATAACAGAAGCCGCTTGGTAGATAGCGTAGAATTAGCTTTACGCGAAGGAAATAATACTGTCATCATACTTGAACAATCTGATAATCAACCCAAAGAACATTTTTTTTCAACGAAGTTATATTGTCATCACTGCGAAATTTCTATCCCAGAGCCAAAACCAGTAAGCTTTTCCTTTAACTCTCCCTTAGGAGCATGTCCTAATTGTAGTGGACTTGGTGTTCTCTTAGAGTTCGACGAAAACTTAATCATTCGCAATCCCTATAAATCAATTTTAGAAGGAGCAATTGAAGTTTTTGGCGAGATTGATGAGTCAAAATATATTTTCCCAAAATTCGAAAAGTTAGCAAAGATATTAAAGTTTGATCTAAAAAAACCTTGGCAAACCTTAAAACCAGAGATCCAAAAAGCCATCTTGTATGGGTATTACGAAAAAGGATTTATGATTTTCGAAGGGATTATTCCAGGTTTACAAAGACGTTTTAACGAAACCAAATCCGAAGAGATAAGGGAATGGTACAGTAAATTTATGATAGAAAAAACGTGCCCCCTCTGTTTGGGGAAACGTTTAAAACCAGAATCCTTAGCTGTAAAGTTCCATGGGAAAAACATTTCGGAAATTGTCGATATGACCATAGAAAACTTACTAACTTTTTTTAATCATATAACTTTGAGTGATTACGAAACCAAAGTAGTGGGAAGAGTCATACAAGAAATAAAAAAACGATTAGAGTTTCTTAACAACGTTGGGGTGGGATATTTAACTTTATCGCGATCAGCAGGTACATTGTCGGGAGGAGAAGCACAAAGAATTCGTTTAGCAACACAAATTGGTTCTTCCCTCATGGGGGTTATTTATATTTTAGATGAACCATCTATTGGATTACACCAGCGAGATAATGCAAAATTAATCGAAACGTTAAAAAACTTGCGCGACACAGGAAATACTGTATTAGTTGTTGAACATGACGAAGAAACAATGTTAGAATGTGATCACATCATTGATTTGGGACCTGGTGCTGGTATCCATGGTGGTTTTATTGTTGCAGAAGGCTCACCGGAAGAGATAAAAAAACATCCTGATAGTTTAACGGGCAAATATTTATCAAAACGACTTGTTATACCCGTCCCAGAAAAGCGTCGCGAAGGAAATGGTAAATATTTGATCATACGAGGAGCAAAAGAAAATAACCTAAAAAATCTTGATGTTCGATTTCCCTTAGGTAAATTTATTTGCATTACAGGTGTTTCTGGATCGGGAAAATCAACTCTTGTGTATGATATTTTGTACAAAGGAATATTAAGAGAATCAAACCCTCATATACTAGCAGGTAAATACGACAAAATCGAAGGTTTGGAACATATCGATAAAGTGATTGCAATCGATCAAGAACCTATCGGAAGAACTCCGCGTTCCAATCCAGCCACTTATACAGGAGTCTTTACGCCCATAAGAGAGTTGTTTGCCAATTTACCTGATTCTAAACTTCATGGATATAAACCAGGGCGTTTTAGTTTTAACGTAAAAGGAGGAAGATGCGAAAATTGTCAAGGAGCGGGGATTCTAAAAATAGAAATGCATTTTTTACCCGATGTATATATAACCTGTGATGTTTGTAATGGAAAACGATTCAACAAAGAAACATTGCAGATCAAATACAAAGATAAAAATATTTATGATGTGTTAGAAATGACTGTTGAAGATGCTTATCATTTCTTCGAAAATATTCCTCAGATAAAAAATAAACTTGAAACGCTAATTCGTGTTGGATTAGATTATATAAAATTGGGTCAGCCAGCTACAACCTTATCCGGAGGAGAAGCACAAAGGATAAAATTGGCAACAGAGTTGTCAAAAAGAAGTACAGGTAAAACAGTATATATTTTAGATGAACCTACAACAGGATTACATTTCCATGATATTAAAAAATTGTTAGAAGTTTTGCATGAACTGGTAGATCGTGGTAATACTGTAATCGTAATAGAACACAATTTGGATGTGATTAAAACAGCCGATTGGATCATTGATTTAGGACCAGATGGTGGCGACAAAGGAGGAAAAATTATTGTAGAGGGTACACCGGAAGATATAGTCAAAGTAAAAAATAGTTATACAGGCCAGTTTTTAAAAAAATATCTGGTTTAATTTTCTTCTATTTCTTTTTCGCTATAACCTTGATTAAAATATTTACAACGTGATGTATAGATATCTGTGGTGCAAATAAAATGCAATGGGTTGACTCGAATTTGTTCGTTTAACAAAACTTCGTAGTGTAAGTGAACACCAGTTACACGACCTGTTGCTCCCATAAAACCTACTAAATCACCTTTTTTTATTTTTTGCTGAACTCTTACCGCGGGAAAAGCCAAATGTGCATAAAGGGTATAATAACCATAAGAATGTTTTATCATTATAGCATTTCCATAACCTTCGTCGTAGAAGATTTTATGTACAACACCATCCGCAGTAGAATAAATGGGTTCTTTATAAGCGCCAGCCATATCTGTCCCAGAATGGAATTCAAAAAAACTTTTCGAGACAGGATCTAACCTTAAACCATAACCCGATGTATCGCGAAAACGAGAATATGCAACTGGTCTTCCATTGGGTAATTCATAGATGAGCTTGTATTTATTGATGATATTTTCTTTGTTTTGAAATATAATCTTATGATGGCTGCTTAAATATTGTTTTATTCCAGAAGAAATATAGGTTGCTTTTAAATATTTTGAATTTGGTGCAATTTCTTTGTTGTTTTTTAGTTCTGCTTCTAAGATCGAAGAAGAAATTTCAAATGATTGATCATAATCAATGGGGAGTTGGTTTAAATTAAAAATTGTTTTATAAAAAATCTTTAAGTTTTTGTTGGATTGATTTTTGATTTCTTTTTGGATATCCATTAACTTTGTTTGGACGATATAGGTATTTTGATAATTCTTACCATAGAGTTTTTTTAATTCTTCTATTTTTGAAGAGATTTCTTTGTATTTAAAATAACCAGACAAACTTACCGCTAAAAGAGAAGAAAAAAGAACTACTAAAAATAAAATCATCAAAAAACTTAAATGAAAGCTATAAATCTTTTCATTCCCATGGGGAATAAACATGATGGTTAGTCGTTCAACCGATTTTTTTTGTAAATAATTGATTAAATCATTTTTATAAAATAATAGCTTTTCTTTTAAGGATAATAACCATGATTGCAATTTGCTTTGTAAATTTATCATAATGTAAATTATTTAAACTATAAAAAAAAATTAAATTTTTTGTCAATCCTTTTAATTTTCTTTAAGTCAGTAAATTATATTTTGAAATTTATGCTTTTTTAGTAAAACACTTAAAAAAAATGGTCTTTGATGAATGATCAATACGAAGTAAGGTTAGAAAAACTTAAAAAACTTAGAGAAAAAAACTACGATCCATACCAAAAGGAATTCGACAGAAAACATACAATTAAAGAATTATTAGAAATTGATCCATCTCTTTATAACGAATCCATCAAGTATTCCATTGCTGGCAGGGTTCGTTCGAAAAGAATGATGGGGAAAGCCGGTTTTTTTACCATCGAAGACGATACGGGAAAAATTCAGTTTTATGTAAGACAAGACGAAAAAGACGTAGATTTCGATATAGTAAAGAACTTGGATTTAGGAGATATTCTTGGTATTTCTGGCTATTTGTTTTTAACCAAGGTCGGAGAGAAAACTTTACATGTAGAAAAATTAGAGCTTTTAGCAAAATGTCTTAGACCACTGCCCGTAGTAAAAGAAGCAGATGGAAAGGTTTATGATGCTTTTTCTGATAAAGAGCAACGTTATAGACTTCGTTATGTAGATTTAATTGTTAATCCAGAAGTAAGAGAAACTTTCGTAATTCGTTCAAAAATCATTTCTTTTATAAGAAATTTTTTAACCAATGAAGGATACTTAGAAGTAGAAACTCCAATGATGCAACCTATTCCTGGTGGTGCAAGTGCAAGACCTTTTATTACTCATCATAATGCTTTGGATATCGATTTATATTTAAGAATAGCACCAGAACTCTATTTAAAGCGACTTCTTGTAGGTGGTTTTACAAAAGTATTTGAATTAAACAGAAATTTTAGAAACGAAGGTATTAGCTATAAACATAATCCAGAATTTACGATGTTAGAAGTCTACATGGCATATGGGAATATGTATACTATGATGGATTTATGTGAACGTCTGATTACATCTGTTGCAAAAGAAATTCTTGGAACACTTAAAATCCATTACGAAGATCACGAAATCGATTTAACTCCACCTTGGAAACAAATTAGTTATTTAGAGGCGATAAAACAATATTCTGGTGTAGAAATTCAACCAGAATCCACATTAGAGAATGTTATACAACAAGCAATTTCGAGGGGATTTTCGAAAGAATTGTTTCAACATGTAAAGAGTATTTGGGAAGTTGCAGAAATCCTATTCGACGAAGCGGTAGAAAAAAACTTAATTCAACCAACTTTTGTTGTAAAGTATCCTAAGGAAATCTCTCCATTAGCAAAAGCTAACAAAGAAGATCCACGTTTTGTAGATAGGTTCGAACCTTATATTGCTGGTAGAGAGGTTGGCAATGCATTTAGCGAATTAAACGATCCCTTCGATCAAAAAGAACGATTTTTAGAACAAGTCAAAAAAAGGGAAGCAGGTGACGAAGAAGCACAATACATGGATTATGATTATATTAGAGCATTGGAATATGGAATGCCTCCTGCCGGTGGTTTAGGTATTGGAATTGATCGATTGGTAATGCTACTTACCAACAAACATTCGATTAGAGATACAATTTTGTTTCCTCTGTTAAGACCAGAAAAACCAGAAGAAATAGAAAAGGTCTAAAAATGAAAAGAAAAATTCTCTTAGTTTTTTTGTTTTTTTCTTTTTGTAAGACAACAGAAAAAATAGAATTAGATAAGATTTTAAACGAACGAATTATCGAACCATTTGTAGATACAAAAGAATTAACTATATCTATAATAACCAACAGAAATACCACGAATGCAACCGAAGACTGTAACAATAAATATTTTCGAAATGCACCTTCTTCGGTAAAATATCTTTCTTGTACGGTAAACGTCCCTCGTGAGCATAGTATCGGTGCCTTAGACACTTCGAACAACGTGATATTAGACAAAAACAAATTTTTTTTTAGTACAAACTTTCATTCTTTAAACAAAGAAAATTTTTATAACAATTTAAAAAAACATAAAGAAATTTTGATCTTTGTTCATGGGTTTAACGTAGAATTCGAAGAAGCCATCTATCGAATAGCTCAAATCCATTATGACCTAAAATTTCAAGGATTAAGTATAGTCTTTACATGGCCTGCTGGTTCTTCTCAAGAAGGATTTTTATCAAATCTTTTTATAAACGAAACTTATAAAAAAAATCAAGAAAATGCAAAGATTTCTATTCCCATATTTAAAGAATTTCTCCAAGAGCTAAGTAATTCTATCGATAAAGATACAAAATTATATTTGATTGTTCATTCTATGGGACATCAAATTGTGATTCCTGCTTTGGTAGAACTACGCCAATCAAAACAAGAGAAAATTAAGTTTAGAGAAATTATTTTTAACGCGCCAGATTTTCCCGTAGATACTTTTCGAAATGTTGCGAATGATTTAAAAGTATGGTCGAATCGCATTACGATTTATTGTTCGCCGAATGATAATGCTTTAAAAGCATCAGAAACAGTAAATGGAACAAGAAGAATTGGACAATGTTATAAAGTTTCAGGCATCGATGTAATAAATGTACAACGGGTTGATTCTCCTATCATGGGCATAGGTGGCTTGGGACACGGATATTATTCTAGTAGATCGATCTTGACAGATTTATATCAATTGTTTTTAGGTTTAGAAGCAAAAAATCGGTTGTTTGTTACAAAAAGTAATCAATCAACAGAAGACTTTATATTAAGGGATTAACGAATGGAAAATAAAGATTCTAAATTTAACCTAAAAAGAAAGTTATGGCATCTATTGGGATTAATTATTCCTTTATTATTATATTTAGATGTATTTCGTTTTGTTGAACCAGAAAATCCCCATATAACTCGGTTTATAGGAATGTACTTAATTTTGATTTTTTTGATTTTTTTATTAATTGTAGAACTAATTCGTTTAAATCATGAACCATTTAATCAGTTTTTTATTCGCGTAACTGGACCACTATTAAAAAAGTCAGAGTATCATCAGATTCATGGTTCGATTTCTTATATTTTGGCGAATTTTTTATTATTTCTTTTTTTTACCAAAGAAGTGATAGCAATCTCTTGCTTAATCTTGATGATAAGCGATCCCATTGCAGCATATTTTGGTATTTATTACGGTAAAATTAAGTTTAAAAACGGAAAAACGTTGGAAGGTGCAGTTGCTTTTTTTATTTCTTCTTTTGTTGTATCTTTGTTATTTTTAATGTTGATTTCTTTTATTAACAACGGCAATAGTGCTTTATTTTTGTCGAATCAAAATATTTTACGAATTCTTATTCTATTAACTTTAACGTCGTTTTTTACAACTTTAATCGAATTTTTTTCTTTTACTGCTTTGATGGGGTTAATTGATGATAATTTAACTATACCCTTAACTGCCGCTATTACGATTAGTTTTTTCGGATATATATTGGGATTTCCTATTAATAGTATTTTTTCTCCGTTAATTTAGATGTTTTATATCAAAATATTAGATCGATATATTACCATTCAATTTATTAAAGCTTTTTTATTTTCTTTAATTGGATTGGTTTTTGTTTTTATCATGATCAATCTCTTAGATGCAATGAAGATAGAAACAACTCAAAGTAAAAAATTGTTGTATTTGTCGTTATTTTATTCTATACCTCAGATTTCTGTTTTTGTAATACCTGCTGCTATAATGTTCTCTATAACATTTGTAATTTCTCATATGACTAATGATAAAGAATTTATAGCAATATTTTCTTCTGGAATATCTTTTTATCGCGCAATTTTAGGAATTATGATAATTTCTGTTTTTCTAAGTTTAATTGTTTTATTTTTACAAGATAGGATTGTTGTACCTTATAATAAGATTTCTCAAAGATATTTGAATGAATACAAAAAAAATATAAAAAAAATGAAGGCTCCGAAAGATGTGATTTTTCAGATAAACCTAAAAGGTAAAGATAGTTATTATTTTATTCAGTATTATGATTCTCAAACCAAAGAAATTGTGGGTGGGTTTCATGTTTATAAATTCAAAAAAATCGATCATTTAGAATTACCTGAAATAATTATCGAGTCAGAAAGTGCAAAATACGATCAGCAATCCAAAAAATGGATATTAAAAAAGGTTCGCGAAATTTACTTCGACAAAAATTTAAACATTATTAAAGTTAATTTTTACCTCGAAAAAGAGTATGAATTTTTAGAAAACCTAGATTTTTTCGAAAACCCCACCAAAAATCCTACGGAATTAAGCTTAGAGGAATTAAAACAAGAGATTGAATTTCGAAAAAAATATTCATTAGACTCAAGTTCTTACGAAGTTCATTATCATTCCATGCTGTCTTTTCCTTTCTTTTGCATCGTTATTACCATCATTGGTGCAATAACTGGAAATATGGGAGGTTTACGAGAAGGAAATCCATTTATAAAATCTTTATTATTTTCTACGCTAACAATCTTTTTATATCAAATTCTGTTTCGTTTAGGGTTAAATTTAGGCGAAAGTGGTATACTTCCTTCTATTGTTGCTGGATGGGGACCTTTGTTTTTATTTGTGGGAATCGCTCTTTACTTGGTTTTGCGCCATAGAAGATAATTTATTTTTTTTATAATAATTATTTATTATTGTATTTCTGATGGCAATAAAATCGGGACAAGGTATTTTTAACACTTCGCAGATTTTTTCGAATACATCTTCTGGTTCTATCCAATACATGCATGCCAAATCTTTTCTATAACATTTTTTATTACCAAAAATTGCGCATGGTCTACATGGTAATATCTCTGTTGGAATTTGAACAATGTTTTTTTCGTTTTGTCCAAAAGGACCGAACCCAGAATAGGGATGAGTTGCTCCCCAGATAGATATTACGGGTATACCGATCAAACTTGCAATGTGCATATTAAAAGAATCCATCGCTATCATTAAATCTAATCGTTCCATCAATGCCATTTCGCCATCTAAACTTAATTTTCCTGCAACAACAATGGTTGTATCCTTAAATTCTTGATGTATTTCGTTCAATAATTCGATTTCTTTTTTACCTCCTCCGAATAAAAAGATTTTACATTTTAGTTGATTTTTGATGATTTCTATCAGTTTTTTGACTTTAAAAAGTGGCCATGTTTTAGGTATATGTCCTGCAAATGGTGCAATTCCAATCCATAATTCTTCTTTTTTTGTGATTTGATTTTTTATTAGAAAATCTTTGGCCAATTTTTTTGCTTGAATATCTAAGGTTATATAAGGACCTTTTAACAACTTAGGATAAAATCCCGCTCTTTCGAAGACATGCAAATATCTTTCTACGGTATGAGGTAATGGTTTAAGAATTTTATTTTTTCTTCTTGTTTGTTGTCTTTTTTCTTTTCTTCCTTTAACGATTGTTGCAAATTTTAGTTCTTTTCCAAAAAAGAATTTTAATAACTTACTTCTTAGACTTCCATGTAAATCGATGCCATAATCATAAGGTCCCAAGCGTTTTAATTCTTTGTATAAACGATAGATTCCCCATAATCCTTGATAATGTTTATCTTTTAAGTCTATGCCAATAACCTCTACGCCAGGAATATTGTAAAAAAAAGCTTCGTGTTCTTTTTTTGTAACATAAGTGATACGTACATCTGGATAGGAACTCACTAACGAAGAAATTACGGGGATTGTCAATGCAACATCCCCCATAGCAGAAAATCTTATAACTAGTAAATGCATTATTGTTTATTTTTGCGAAGGACAGGGTTTAATTCTTCATCATTATACATTTTCATTTGTCTGTAAACCTTCATAATTTTTTCACCGTTTAAAATGTCGCTGATGTATTCATCATAGCAAATCGAAAGATCCTTCTGTTGTTCTAGCAAGATATTTAGTTTATTTTTGCATTTTTCGATATGTTCTAAACTGGCATCTTCTCTTCGAACTTCTTGTTCCATGTGATATATTTTTAAACATAAGATGGACATTCTATCTAATATCCAAGCTGGAGATTCGGAATTCATCTTTGCATTTGGTTTAGGAACAATTTTTTTAAACTGCAATAAAAACCAGTCATCAATTTTTTCAACAGTATCGTTTCTTTCTTGGTTGGATCGATCAATCCATCGTTTTAAAAATACGACTTGCTTATCTTCTATGTTGGGAGAGCGAATTTCATCTTCCAAGTGCCATTGAACTGTATCGATCCAATTTTTATGATAAAGTAACCATTCGATTGTATTTTCTGGGAAGGGATTTTTTTCTTTTTCGTAAATATTGTCTGTTTTATGATAATCTATGATGGATTGATTAAAAATTTCTATTGCACGTTTTGCACTTAATTCTGATGGATGTTGGATGTAGTTCATTTTATTTTCCTAATTCTTTACTTTTATTGGTAGCTTGGTGGATAGCATTGTATATTGCATATTTAAAATGATTTTTTTCGAGTTCTACTAATCCTTCTATGGTTGTTCCACCGGGGGATGTAACATTTTTAATCCAATCTGCTGGATGTGTTAAGGTTTGATTCTTTTGGTTGTTTTCCCATAATGCTTTAACTGATCCCAAAATCGTATGGAGTGATGCTTGGTAAGACAATTCGTAAGATAATCCTTCTCGTATTCCTGCTTCTATCATAGCTTGAAGAAACAAAAATACATAAGCAGGGCCAGAACCCGATAATCCTGTAATGGCGTGCATAAGCTCTTCGTTATCGATTAGGATGGTAATACCAAGGTTATCGAAGATAGATTTTGTTAAGTTTAAAGTTTCTTGATTCGAAGAAAATATTGCGCTAACAGAGTGCTTTGCGAAGGCACCTAAATTGGGCATTACGCGAGATAAATTTTTAATATGGGAGTTCCATTCATGGATTTTTTTTGTAGAAATTCCTGCTGCAATACTTATGTAGTGTTTTGTATCATAACCTTTACAGCTTGTAACAACATCTTTAAGATCTTTTGGTTTTACAGAAAAGATCAGAATATCACATTCTTCTTCGATTGCTTGAAGATTTGGTATAATCTTGATAAGGTTTTTTTGTTCAAAATCAGAAAATGTATTAGGATGAATATCATAACAATATAACTGATAAGAAGAATTCGATTGGAGAAGTCCATAGGCAATCGCTTTTGCCATTTTACCAAAACCAAGAAAACCAATTTTCATCAAAATCAAATTTTTTTTTATTAATATAGCTTCAAACCTTTTTTAAGATTTGCATAAATTCTCTTTGATTTTTGGTTGTTTAAAGTATTATTTATAAAAAAAAGGTTAATGGTAATGAAGTTTCCAGAAATTGATATTCCAAGAAAGCCAGAAATCATTCGACTTAGGAATGATATAAATTTTTTAACTTTGTTCGAAAAATTAGAACAAGATTTTGGAACGTGCTTTTTTTTAGAATCCTTAGGAGAACAAAGTATTAATTCTCGATATTCTGTTATTGGATTTGAACCAGAAGCTATCATTGTCGCACATAAGAATCAGTTAACATGGTTCGATAAAAAAAACCAAATTACCATAGAAACAAAAAATCCCTATTATTATCTTGCAAATTGGTTTCCCAAGAATATTCTTTCCAAAATTTATTCTGGTGGCCTAGTGGGATATTTAGGTTATGATGCAATGACTTATTTTGAACCAGTTTTAAAGTTATCTTTGCATCCGGATTTTCCACAGTTTATGTTTGGTCTTTATTTAGATGGATTGGTTTATGATACGATGACCGGAGAAACATTCTATTTTTTTTATAAAGAAAATAGAATAAAATTATTAGAAAATTATTTAAAGGACGATAACATAAAACAAAAATCACAGTTAAAAATAAAGTATATCAATCAGTCCGCAACAAAAGAGCAACACAAAGAAATGGTGGAATCTGTAAAAGAAGAAATCATAAAAGGAAATACATTTCAATGTCAAATAGGATTCCAGAAGAATTACGAAATTATCAATCCTAATAGTTTATTTTTATTCTACAAAGAATTAAGAATGATTAACCCATCTCCTCATATGTTTTTTATAAAATTTAATTATAATAAATATTTAATAGGTGCTAGTCCCGAATTGGTATTTCGTTTAAGAAATGGCGAAATGGAAACATTTCCTTTAGCTGGAACCATACAAAGGGGACAAACTCCAGAAGAAGATATAGCTTTAGCAAGAAAACTTTTAAACGACCCAAAAGAAATTGCAGAACACAACATGTTGGTAGATTTACACAGAAACGATTTAGGACGTGTTGCAAAACCTGGTACTGTTAAGATACGCCATTTAATGGATATAAAAAAGTTTAGTCATGTTCAACATATTTCGAGCGAAGTTACTGGTTTAATAAAAAAGAATTATACAATGTTTGATGGTCTAGCGAGTGTCTTTCCCGCAGGTACGTTATCTGGTGCACCTAAAATCGAATCGATGAAGATTATCGAAAGAATCGAAAATTCTCCCAGAGGTCCCTATGGGGGAGCAGTGGGACATTTTGGTTTCGATGGAAATTGTACTTTTGCAATACCTATACGAACATTTTTTGTTTCGGAAGAAAAAGCTTTCGCGAGAGCTTCGGGTGGTATTGTATACGATTCTATTCCAGAAAACGAATATATGGAAGTGATAAGAAAGTTGGGCGCAATCGACAAATGTATAGAACGTTTTAAAGATGGGTAAAAAACATGAAGGTATTAATAATAGATAACTACGATTCTTTTACTTATAATCTATATCAATATGTAGCAGAACTATTAGAAGAAAGCAACTCGAAGGTTGATGTATACAGAAATGACGAAATTTCTCTTTCGAAAATTGTTCATAATCATTATGATAGAATCATTATTTCGCCAGGTCCAGGTCATCCAGCAGATCCAGAATATTTTGGAATTTGTGCAGATGTACTTGTTCATGTCTCAAAAGAAATACCTACCCTGGGGGTTTGTTTAGGAATGCAGGGAATGGCAACAGTCTTTGGTGGAAAAGTCATACCTGCAAAAGTACCTATGCATGGTAAAACTTCTATTATAAATCACGATTCCAAAGGAGTTTTTAAAGGTTTACCACAAAATATTTCTGTTATGAGGTACCATTCTTTAATTGTAGATAAAGAATCATTGCCAGAGAATTTAGAAATCACAGCAGAAAGTTTAGATACCTTCGAAATTATGGGGCTAAGGCATAAAGAATATCCCAAAGTTCCGTTAGAAGGGATACAATTTCATCCCGAATCGTTTGCAACAGAAGGTGGAATGCAAATGATAGCAAATTTTTTATTTACATTTGGAAAATAAAAAAAGAGTATTTCATTATGACCAAAACCAAATATTTTGATTTTAGCAATTTTACCATTCCTTATATCATTGCAGAAATAGGATTAAACCATAATGGCAACGAAGAATTAGCTCTAAAAATGGTGGAAGCAGCAGCTCGTTCTGGTGCCAATGCAGTAAAGTTCCAACTTTATAAAACAGAAAATTTTATCGAAAAAAAGGCATCTTTGCCTTCATCTATAGAAGGATCATTACTAGATTTTTTTCAACAGTTTGAACTACCAGAAGATTCTTGGATAAAAATCAAAACATTGGCAGATAAACTTCAAGTAGACTTTTTTTGTTCTGTATTTGATCACGAATCTTTGATCTTCTACAAAACAAAATTAAACCCTGATTTTATCAAAGTTGCTTCCACAGATTTGAACAACTATTTACTATTAGATGAAATCAAAAAATATCAATATAATGTATTTTTGTCAACAGGAGCATCCGAAGAAAAGGAAATCGAGGCTTACTTTCAAAGATATGGTAGTCCATTTATGTTAATGCAATGTGTATCGAATTATCCCGCTTTACCAATGGAATATAATTTAAGTCTATTACCCTATTGGAAGAAAAAATATCAATGTTACGTGGGTATTTCGGATCATTGTATAGAAAATCATGTTGCAATTGCTTCGATGTTTTTTGAAGCTAGTGCAATAGAAAAACATTTTACCATTGATAGAAACTTACCCGGTCCAGATCAAAAGATGTCGATTACACCAAAAGAATTGCAGAAGTTAAAAAAGGATTTAGAATTCATCTATTCTTCAATTGGTAGTCCTAACAAGATCTCTTTGGATTCGGAAGAAAATGTTCGTATGTTTGGAAGACGTTCTCTTTTTTATAACAAAGATTTACCCAAAGGACACAAACTACAAAAAGACGATATTATAGCGTTAAGACCTGGGGGAGGTATACCACCCAATGAATACGAAAATGTGCTAAATAAAATTTTAACAAGAGATGTAATAAAAGGAGAAAGAATTAAATATGACGAATTATCATAAAGAAGAGTATTCGTTAATAACTTTTACGAAAGAATTATTAGATCGTATATTACAATCGATTGATATTCCCATTGTTTTATTCGATCAAAATGCAAGAATTATCTATGTAAATGAGCGTTTTTATCGCTATGTTAAAACAACTCCTGAAAGTCTTTTAAACCAAAAAATCGATATCAATTCTTCCCGCTTAAAAGAAGAATTGTTTTTTTTCAGCCTTAATGTTAAAATCATTCATCCTGAAACAAAACAAGAATTAGAAATTCCTTTAAACATATCTCCTTTTGAATACAACAATCAAATTCTGTATTTAGGTACTATACATGACGGATATTATGATAGCTTAACAGGTTTACCCAATGTTCCTATATTTGAGTTCAATGTAGAGAAAGCAATTGCATCTGCCAAAAGACGTAATAAAATATTAGCAATACTTTTCATTGATGTAGATAATTTTAAGTTTATTAACGATACTTATGGACATTTAATTGGAGATAAGATCATTCAGATGGTTTCGAAAATCTTAGAATCAACATTACGTATCGACGATTTTATTACGCGAAAAGGTGGGGATGAATTTATTATTTTGTTGAATGATTTAGCAAGAAAAGAAGACATCAATTATGTATTAGATAAGATCATCGAGCATTTCGAAAAACCTATAGAAATAGAAAATCAAAAGATTCCTCTAACATTAAGCATTGGCATAAGTATTTTCCCAGATGATGGAGATACTGTTAAGGATTTGATCCAAAAGGCGGATTATGTAATGTATAAATCGAAAAAAAATAATCGTAATTCTTATACGTTTTATTCTCAGGAAATCGAAAATGATTTAAAATTTAAGCATAAAATAGAAAAAAAGCTCTTACAAGATTATAAAAATAATTTTAAAGATTTCGAAATAGTATTTCAACCGATTTTTGGCAACCTCCAACAGAATAAATTTTCTATCGAGGCTTTAGAAGTTCTTTTACGTTGGAAATTAGAAGCAAACAATTATATTGATACAAATTTAATATTAGATATTGCAAAAAATAAAGCAATTATTTTTGATATAGAAAAGTATGTTCTACTTAAAGTAGCAGAATTTTATAAAAACAATTTATATTTAAAGGTGCCAATGCATTTAAACATTTCTTCTAGGATGTTTTATGATATAAGTTTTATTCCTTATTTAACGAATCTTATCGAAGAATATAATCTTTCTCCTAAAATGTTTGTATTAGAAATTCAAGAATCAACGATAAACAAAAATTTAGCGAGTAGTGCAGAAATTTTACAACATCTAAAAGAGCTCAAATTTAGTATTTGTATCGATGAATTTGCATCTGGCACAACAAATTTATCATTACTTTATCGAATAAAACCAGATTATTTAAAAATTAATTTTAACGTAAAAGAGGATGAACTAAAAGTTTTGTTAGAGATTATCGATTCATTGTATTTTGTTTTTAAAACAAAGATTATCGCGAATAAAATCGAAGATCAGAATATTTTTAAAAAATTGATGGATTCCAAGCGTATAAGTTATTTCCAAGGCTTTCATTTTTCTAAGGTTTTAAACACGAAAGAAATCATCACATACTTGGATAAAGGGTGGTTGTATGAATTTTAAAAATAGTAAGACAATGTACGAAGAAGCAGTAAAATATTTGCCAGCTGGTGTAAATAGTCCAGTTAGAGCATTTCGACAAGTAGGTGGACATCCCATTTTTATCAAACATGCAGAGGGTTGTTATATATATGACGTCGATAACAACTCTTATTTGGATTTTTGTAACTCATGGGGACCTTTAATAACGGGGCATAGACATCCCAAAATCATCAGTGCAATAGAAAAACAAATCAAACATTCGTTAACTTTAGGTATACCAAACGAATTAGAAGTAGAATTAGCAAAACGAGTGATTGATAAGATCAAACAAAAAATACCCACCATCCAAAAAATTCGCTTTGTAAATTCTGGAACCGAAGCTGTGATGAGTGCAATTCGTTTAGCAAGAGGATTTACAAACAGAAATAAAGTAATAAAATTCGAAGGATGCTATCATGGACATGTTGATTCTTTGTTGGTTAAAGCAGGTTCTGGTCTTGCTACTTTTGGACAACCAAGTTCAGCAGGAATACCCAAAAGCTTTTCCGAACATACGATTGTTGTGCCATTAGACAACGAAGAAGCAATTCTAGAAGCATACAAAAAATATCCTAACGATATTGCTTGTATTGTTGTTGAACCAATACCAGCAAATAATGGTTTACTGTTGCAAAGAAAAGAGTTTCTAGAATTTTTAAGAAAAGTCACATTAGAACATCAAAGCCTTTTAATTTTTGACGAAGTTATTTCTGGCTTTCGCGTAGGTTATTATGGTGCTGCTGGATACTATAATATTTATCCCGACATCGTTACTTATGGTAAAATTATTGGTGGTGGTCTTCCTGTTGGAGCTTTTGCTGGAAGAGAAGAAATCTTTAATATGTTATCTCCAGATGGGCCTGTATATCAAGCGGGAACGTTAAGCGGAAATCCTATTGCCATGGCAGCAGGTATAGCTCAGCTGGATTTATTAACAGATGATTTATACAAGTCTCTCGAAGAAAAAGGTCAATATTTAGAAAATGAATTAAACAAAATTTTTCAAGAAAAATCTATGAACTTTCGCGTAATTCGTATTGCATCGATCTTTTGGATATACATAGATTTAGATCATCCACCGCGAAGAGCAGACGAAATTTCATCAGAAAGTATGAAAATTTATGCGAAGTTCTTTCATCATTGCTTAAACTATGGAATTTATTTAGCACCTTCTGGATACGAAGTAGGATTTATAAGCTCTCCGATGGAAAAAAACGATTTAGATAAATTTTTAGATGCTGTAAGAAAATTTAATGGTTAAATTTTTTAGAAGATTGGATTTTTATATTTTTTTACTAGTACTTTTGGTTAGTGTACAGATGGTTTGGTGGTTGATCTTTTTTTTCGATTTCCAGCAAAAATATATCTCTTTAAAGGATGATTATAATCACATCTTGTTAATGATGCTAAACAACCAAAAGTTGGACAGGTTTCCCGATATTGTTTTTTTCGATTCACAAGAAAATCTCTACAAGATAAAAAAAGATGTTCTATTAGAAACAGAAGAATTGATAAGAAAAAATAAAAATATGTTGATATGGGAAGCTTCTTTTTTTGTTCTAGTTCTTATTGCATTGTCTTTTTTGATTCATAGGTTTTATTATAAACAACAATTACTCCTACAAGAAAAAACGATTTTTTTAAATAGCTTTACACACGAATTAAAAACTCCCATTACTGCAATTAAGCTCAATTTGCAAACGATCCAGAGAAAAATGCAAAATAATAACCAGATTTTTAAAAACTTAATACAGTCGAGTTTAGAGGAAATCGAGTTATTAAACCAAAAAATCAACAAAATCTTGTACGATAAAGAGATTCGTTTACAGCCTATTCAAAAGATTTCTCGAATCAACATAGAAGAATTAATGAACGACGTTATAAAAGGACTCGAAAAAGAAATTCAAAAAAAACAAGCAAAAGTTTTAGTAAAAAATCCATTACCAATCCAAGTCGTTTATCTAAGCATTCCTTCGCAATGGTTAGGTTTCGTTCTTAACGAAATTATCTTAAATTCTCTCAAATATTCGAACAATCAAGTAATAATTCAAATCGAAGTAAGTATAATCGATTTATGGTTTACTGAATTTTTAAAGATTTCTGTTATAGATAATGGTTGGGGAGTTCCCGATGAAAATATCAAAGAGATTATAAAACCTTATAAACGATATCACACAGATAAAGGTTACATAGAAGGGACTGGATTAGGACTTTATTATGTAAAAGAAATTATTAAAAAAAGTAAAGGGAAATTAACGATTAAAAACCAACAAAAAGGATTAAGAGTAGATATTTATTTAAAAAAGTATAATAAAATTTATGAATAAAAATAACTATAAGTATAAATTGTTATTGATAGAAGACGAAGATAATATTCGTAATGGATTAAAACTCAATTTAAAAGATGAAGGATTTGATGTAAAAGATTATAAAAGCGCAGAAGATTTTTTTAACGAAGAAGTTCATTTTTTAGAAAATTTTCCTTACGATTTAGCTATTATTGATGTGATGCTTCCGGGCAAAATTGACGGTCTAAAAATTACGAAACAGATCAAGGCAAGGTGGGATATCCCTGTTATTATACTAACAGCGCGGAATCGTCTAGAAAACAAGTTAGAGGCTTTCGAAATTGGCGTAGATGATTATATTACTAAACCTTTCGAATTAGAAGAACTAATTGCAAGAATTAAAGTCAAATTAAAAAAAAAGAAATTCCATCGGATTAAAATTGGAAATAGTGTTGTGGATTTTCATAAACAAGAAATCCTAAAATTGAACACAAACGAAATTATTAAATTAACCAACAAAGAATCTGGTATATTGTATTTATTGTACGAAAATAAAGGAAAACCCGTTAGTCGCGATCAGATTCTTGATAAATTATGGTATGGTGAATATCCTACAAATAGAACCATCGATAATTTTATCTTGCGTTTAAGAAAATTCTTAGAAGAAGATCCTTCGAACCCAAAATATATAATTACGCGACATAGTAAAGGTTACGAATTAATCGATAGCATAGAAGTTGTTAAGGACGAATTGTTATGAGAATTTTAAAAGCATTAAAAAAAGAACCAATCGATAGAATTCCCTTTTGGTATATGAGGCAAGCAGGAAGATACCTGCCAGAGTACCTACAATTAAAAGGCAGTGATAGCTTTTTAGAACTTGTGATGAATCCAAAAAAAGCAATCGAAATTTCTATTCAGCCTTATAAAAGGTTTCGGATGGATGCAATCATTCTATTCGCAGATATTCTAACACCACTACAAGCAGTTGGTATTCCCATAGAATTTCACGAAAAGATTGGTCCAACTCTCAAATATGATGTTTTTAACAAAGATGATTTAAAAAAAATCAAAAATTTTGAACCAGAAAAACAAGTTTTTTATGTTCGCGAAATCATTCAAGGTATAAAAAATTATATAAAAAATATAAATGACGACAATGTCGCTTTAATAGGATTTTCTGGTGCACCTTTTACTTTATTAAGTTATTTAGTAGAAGGAGGGACTGCAAAAAAATTCGAAAAGACAAAAGAATTCATGTTTAATTTCGAGAAAGATTTTCATCATCTAATGGAGGATATAACAAACCTAACCATTGAATATTTAAAATTTCAGATACAATCAGGGGTAGATCTTGTACAAATTTTTGATAGTTGGGGTGGAATATTATCTTATCATCATTACGAAGAATTCTGTTTTCCTTATTTAGAAAAAATTATAAAAAATATTAAACAATATGTGCCAGTTATTCTTTTCGTTGGGAACAATGCTCATCTTGTAAAATTGTTATCGCTTTTAGAACCTGATTGTATTAGTTTGGATTGGAGAGTAGAAGGCATTACTATGATTCCAGAAAATATTGCTATCCAAGGGAATATGGATCCACTTGTTTTGTTTGGAAGTTCCGAAAGAGTAAAAAAAGAAACATTAAATATTTTAAATAAATTTTCTAAAAGAAAAAATTTTATTTTTAACTTGGGGCATGGTATTTATCCCAATACCCCCTTACATAATGTAGAAGTGATGGTTCAAACAATAAAAGAGTATCGATTAAACGAATAGTTCCATTCCTTCGTAAGCAATGTGAATTTTTAAGTTGCTTTGATTCTCTGGATCAAGCATGTCTTTATATCGAATTGCGCGTAAATAGACTTCGTCCAAGATTTCGTCTGAGTATGCTGGATCGTGGTGGAACATTACCAGATTTTTAACGTTTGCTTTTAAGGATAGATCTGTTGCAACAGCAGCAGAGCTATGTCCCCAGTCAATTTTAGTTAATTGTTCTTCGAAGGTGTATTGAGTGTCGAAGATTAAAATATCAGCATCTCTAAAATAATCGATAAAAGGTTCCAGATTATTCATGCTATCTAAACGAAATTCTGCATCGCTTCCAAAGATGATGGTTTTTTCGTTTTCTTTGATTTTGTAGGAGTAGGAACCTCCTGGATGCTTCATCCCTTTTGATGTTATCGTTAAATCGTAAATTCGAAAGATTTCTCCTTCTTTGTGTTGATGGAAAATCTTTGTCGCTTCCATTTTGTCAAAAGGAACGGGAAAATGCTCGAAGTTGTGTTGATATCTTAAACGATTTTCTATGTTTTCGGAAATGCCATGGATATGAAAAACATTTCCTTTAATGTAAAAAGGAGCGAAAAATGGCAACCCTTGAATATGATCCCAATGTGTATGAGTAAATAAAATATGGCATTCTCCTTTCCCTTCTTTGTATCCTTCTTTTAGCAATACATTTCCTAATTCGCGAATACCCGTACCAGCATCGATGATGATAAGTTCATTCTTTTCGGTTCGAATTTCTAAACAGGTTGTGTTACCACCAAACGTGTGAGTTAAAGAAAATGGTAAAGAATTGATAAAATTTTCTATAGAATTTTCGTCTAGTAAATCCGAAGGTTTTGCAAGTGTTAAAATTTTTTTAATTTTATTTCTAATGGATATTCCTTTAATTGCAGAGGGTACTGATCCTCTTACACCCCAAAATTTTACTTTCATAGTTTTATTAAAAGAATTATTTTTAAAATCAAAATTGTCAATAAAATAAAAAAGAATTGCAAAGATTCTTTAAATATAAAATCTATGATTGGATGGATAGCGATCTATTACTAGAAAATCTTTATAAATATGTTTTTGATTCTTCTGAATTAGCAATCTTTATATTCGAAGTAATAGAAAATCCAGATGCTCAATCAGAAGAAGAAAAATATCAATATAAGTTTATCGTTACAAATTCTACGCACCAAAAGTTAACAAATATTTCATTAAAAGAAATTCAGAATAAATTTTTGTGGGAATTGAATACCATTGTTCCCGAAGAATATTTAAAAGAAATAAAAAAACGATATGATCGATGTGTAATGCAAAAAGCTACTATCGACTACGAAGAAGAAATTGTAATCAAAAATCAGAAAACCTATTGGTTTACAAAACTTGTTCCTGTTTTAAAAAACGATAAAGTCCAATTTGTAATTGGAATGTCTATCGATATAAGTACGCGAAAAGAATTAGAAATTCAAGTTAAGAATTATAATAAGCTATTAGATAAATTGGTCAATACTTTACCAGTTGGAATAGCAATTACCAATCAACAATATCACATTATTTTTTACAACGAAATGTTCTTAAAAATGTGGAATTTAAAAAAAGAAGATATTAAAGACGATAAATTAATTTTTTTAAAAGTTTTAAGACAGATTAAAAACAGAAAAAATGTTTATCCAAAAATTATGGAAATTGTTAGAAACCACAAAAGAGGAGTTATAAAATTTTTACAATTAGAAAAACGATACATCCAAATGGAAATTTTTCCTTTGATTGATGAACAAAAAAATTTTCAAGGCACCATCGGAATTTACGTTGATAGAACAAAAGATATTATACAAGAAAAGCAATTAAAACAAGCTTTAAAAAAAGCAGAAATAGCAAATAAGTCTAAAACCGAATTTTTGGTTAACATCAGTCATGAATTACGAACTCCTTTAACCACTATAATTGGCATAACTGAACTATTACAAAATCAGGTTTCCGAAGATTTATTAAAATTTATCTATATGATTCAAGATTCATCGAACATTTTAAAAAATCTTATAGAAGATTTGCTGGATTTATCTGCTATTGAACTCCAAAACATTAGAATAGAAAATAAACCTTTTTTGTTAAATAAACCAATTGATTTATTAGTAAACACATATAAAATCCATTGTAGCAATAAAAGAATTGATTTTTACTACGAAACAAATTTAACGAATTTTCCTGTTGTTGGAGACGAAAAGCGAATCTATCAGATTATTAATAATTTGCTATCGAATGCTTTAAAATTTACTAGTACAGGTTATATTGTTTTAAGAATTCTAAAAGAAAAAGAAGAAGAAAATTCTATCGATTTAAGAATAGAAGTAGAAGATACTGGTATTGGAATTCCAGAAGATAAAATTAATTTTATTTTTGATCGATTTACAAAATTCGATGAATTTAACATCAATCCAACGGGTATTGGTGTTGGATTATCATTAGTTAAAGAATTTGTTCGATTGATGAACGGGAAAATCGAAGTTTTTTCTGAGGTGGGAAAAGGAACCTTGTTTAAAATTTGGTTAAACCTATCAAAAGCACAAACAATCTCAATCGATAGAATGCAGGAAATGTCTATCGAAGAAATCTTGGAAAAGCATAAACCATTGTTAGAAAACAAAAAGGTATTAGTTGCAGAGGATACCCTTGAAATACAAATGTTAATCAAAAAATATTTATCAGATACAGGACTTATAGTAGAAGTAGTTTCGAATGGATTAGAAGTATTAGAAACTTTAAAGAAAAAAGAATTCGATTTAATCTTATTAGACATAAGAATGCCTGTAATGGATGGAATCAATACCTTTTTACAAATCGACGAAAAAGTAAAGAAAAAAACTCCCATAGCTGCATTAACAGCCTATGCTATGGAAGATGATATCAATAAAACAAAAGAACTAGGTTTTGTTGCTCATATTAGTAAACCCATCAAAAGAAAAGAATTATTAATAAATATTATAAAAATTTTTTTACAAAAAAATCAATAAAGTGTTTTTATATTCAATGCATTCAATATTTTTTCTTTGGTTTCTGTTTTATTGAGCTCTGCTTTTCCAAAACCATACAATGCTCCATTCTTTACAGCTTCTTCTTGTGCTTCGGGAAAATTGGAAACCAGCATTACTGGTATATCTTTTATCTCTGGGTGGGATTTGATTTTTTTTATTAATTCTAAACCATCGGAATAATCTATGTCGATTTTGCGATTTACTAAAACTAAGGCATATTGATTTTTATTTTTTATCAGTAATTCTAATGCTTGTTCTGGATAATCTACTTTTTCGACATCGAAACCTAATTCGTTCATTAGCCTTGCAATAGAATAATGATCGGGCACACATTGTCCCACACTCATAATAATTTTATCTTGCATTTTTTACTCCTTTTTTTAGTTAAACATAAAAACAAGATAAAAAAAGTCATTTTTTTAAGAGATAAATTTTTCTGTTGTGTACAGATCAACAAATTCTCTTTTTAAATTCGTTTGACTTGTAAGAGATCTAAAAAAAAAGAACCTATGTCTCTAAAGTGTGGTATAGTTGGGCTACCGAATGTAGGAAAATCTACAATTTTTAATGCTTTAACAAGAGCAAATGCAGCTTCTGCAAATTACCCTTTTTGTACAATCGATCCTAATGTAGGAGTTGTAGAAGTACCCGATGTTCGTTTGTGGAAATTAGCAGAAGCAATAAAACCCAAAAATATTGTTCCAACCTACATGGAATTTGTAGACATTGCTGGATTAGTAGAAGGAGCTCATAAAGGAGAAGGGCTTGGTAATAAATTTTTATCGCATATTCGAGAGACTCATGCGATAGCGCACATAGTTCGTTGTTTCGACGATCCAAACATCATTCATGTTAAAGGCAAGGTGGATCCGTTATCAGATATTAAAGTAATACATCTAGAATTGTTGTTAGCAGATTTGGAATCTCTCGATAAGCAATTACAAAAGTTAGAAAAAAAAGCCAAAGGAAACGATAAAGAAGCAAAGAAACGCTACGAAATTGGTCAAAGGATTTTTTCTTTATTGGAACAAGAAAAAATGGCGAGAGAAATACTACCAGAACTTTCTGTGGAAGAAGTGAAGATCGCAAAAGAGTTTTATTTAATCACATTAAAGCCAGAGATATATATTTTGAATGTAGACGAAGCTTCTATCTACCAAGGCAATGAATGGACGAAAATGGTCATTGAACATGCACAAAAAGAAAATACAGAATACATTATTTTATGTGGAAAAATCGAAGAAGAATTATCTGTTTTATCCCGCGAAGAACAAAAAGAATATTTAGCAAGTTTGGGAGTAGAGCAATCTGGTTTAGAAAAAATGATTTTAGCATCTTATAGAATGTTGGACTTAATTACATTTTTTACTGCGGGAGAACCAGAAGTTAGAGCATGGACCATAAAAAAAGGAACAAATGCAAAAGATGCAGCAGGCGAAATTCATTCGGATATTTCCAAAGGCTTTATTCGGGCAGAGGTGATATCTTACGAAGATTTTGAAAAATATGGCTCATTACAAAAGGCGAAAGAAGCTGGGAGAATGCGATTAGAAGGTAAGGATTATATAGTTCAAGATGGAGATATCTGCTATTTTCGTTTTAATGTTTGATTTTAATTTATTTACTTTTAATAATAAAAATTTATTGACAATGTAAAAAATTTATTTTAAAAATACTTATGATTTATCCATATAAAGAATATTATCCACAAATTGCAGAAGATGTTTTTATTGCTCCTAGTGCAGATGTGATTGGAAATGTAAAAATTGGTAAAGGTAGTAGTATTTGGTTTGGATGTTTAGTTCGAGGTGATGTCGATAGAATAGAAATTGGAGAATATACAAACATTCAAGATCATTCTATTATACATGTGACTGGTGGTAAGTATCCAACAATCATAGGTAATCATTGTACATTAGGACATAGGGTTACAATACATGGAGCAACCTTAAAAGATTATGCATTTATTGGTATTGGTGCAACTGTATTAGATAATTGCGTTGTGGGAAGCTTTTCTATTTTAGCAGCAGGAAGTTTGCTTCCACCTGGTAAAGAAATTCCAGATGGTATGCTTGCAATGGGAGTACCCGCAAAGATAATTCGACCTATCACAGAAGAAGAAAAAGAAATGATTCTTCGAACACAGGAGAATTATCATCGATTGGCACAAGAATATATAAATATAATAAAATAATCAACAAACCACAGAGAAATGATCATCTCTGTGGTTTAAAAAAATCTTTATACATTCAAATAATCTTTAAAATGTTCGTGAATTTCTCTATCTTCTATATTGGCTAAATTTTTAGAAATCCAAGCTTGAACTACTTTATTGGTGTTGGAATCAATTTTATCTTTTAAATATCCTAATAATGATGGACCACTTGCAATGTATAAACTATCAAATTGATTGTTTAATTTTGCTTGTTTTAAATAATCTGCAATTTCGATAGCAAAACGTTTATTCTCTTCTTCTTTGACGTCTACTACTGGTTCTGTCTTATGTCTACCATGTCCAAATCGATCAAAGGTTTCTCCTGTTTGATTTTCTCCTAATTCGCCTGGCTTTAAACGTCCTTCTGGATGTTCTAATTTATTTATTAATTTGAATGGCTTACCAGGTCCTTGATATTCAAAAATTCTTGCTTTTGAGCTATCCGCTACTACAATCCATTTTTTATTCATATGATCCTTATAATAATAGAAATTCTCTTGTCAACTTTCTAAATCATGAATTTATCAATAATCTCGATGAAAATCCACGAACTACGATCAATTGTTGTTGTTTATATAATCATCATTTTTATTACGTTTGATTCCACCGTAAGTTTTTGCCCTTTTTATAATTTTACTCATTTGCCTTGCCCGGGTTGTGGAATGACTAAAGCAATTCAAAACCTACTCTTAGGTAGGTTTGATATAGCTTTAAAAAATCATTTATTTTCTTTTGTTGTTTTTTTGATAATTCTTATTACATTATTAACATTTATAAGCAAAAAAATATATAAAATTTTAGATAATTTTTTAAAGAAACATAAAATAATCTATTTATTTTTATTTTTAATTTTTTTTTATGGAATTGTAAGAATTTTTATTTTGATATTTATGCCAGATTTATACGAACATTTTTTTGAAAAATTTGAACAAAAAACCATCGGAGAATTCATCTATGAAGTTTTTAAAAATTATTATTAGTTTTTTATTATTAATTTTTTTAAATCATTGCATAGTAACTGAACCATTTTATTTAATTACAGAGGGAAAAGAACAGTTCTATATATTGTTTAATAGACAACCTTTTAAAGATTACACTTTCTACGATAAATATAAAGAAAAATTTCAAGAAATCGAACGTATAAAAGAGTTTTCGAAAAATTTTTTAAAATTAAACGTAAAAGATCATTATAGTTCTATCGTAGAAATCAATAGAAATTCGGTAAGTTATATAGTAATTGCTTCGGATAAATTAAGTTTTAATGCGAAAAGTTATTGGTTTCCCTTTGTTGGAAGAATTTATTACATAGGTTTTTTCGATATTGATAGAGCAAAACGATATGCTGATTATTTAAAAAATCAAGATTATGACGTTAAAATTTCTGGTGTTCAAGGATATTCCATGTTAGGTTGGTTTTCGGATCCACTGTTTTCGTATCATTTAAGTTATTCCGAAGAAGAATTAGCACGATATATGATTCACGAATTAACCCATAGTACTTTTTGGCTTAAAGATAACAATAAATTTAATGAAAATTTAGCATCTTTTGTCGAGTTAGAAGGAACAACTTTGTATTTACAAAAATATTATGACGAACCTAAAATTAAAATTTTTCGAAAAAAAATATCCGAAGAAGAACAGTTAGAAAAGCTTCTGTATATTTATAAATTAAAGTTAAAAGAAGTTTATGAAGATCAGACGCTTAGTATCGAAGAAAAGTTCAACAAAAAAAGAGAAATTCTATTTAGTTTAAAAAATGAATTATTGAATTTAAAAAAAAGTTTTAGTTATTACGACATAAATCATCTAATAAAAAAAGAATTTAATAATGCAGATTTTGTTTTGATGAATTTATACATAGATCCCGAAATTCAGTCTCAACTTAGAAAAGTTTTATTAGAATGTAATCAAAAATTTGATTGTTTTTGGCAGGTATTAAATTCTAAATTTAAATAAAAATAAATATTTTTTTGTATTATATCGTAGGTATTAAAAAATAATCCTTAAAAAATCAATATTTTATTTTAATAATAATTATTATTTTCATTCTTAAATATCCATAAATATATGTATAGTTAATTATAAATGAAATTTAAAAAAAATCTAATTAAATTATAAAATTAAAAGAAATTATAAAATATTCCTCATAATTACTTGACAAAAAATATAATTTTATTTTAATGTAAAGTATGGCAGTAAAAGTAACAGAACAAAATTTAATATTGAACATGGGTACAGCTTTTCGTGGATCAATGGATATTATTAAAGCAGATATGCAATTGGAAGAAAAAATATCTACATTAGCTTTATCTATTTTAATTCACATAGACGAAAATCCAGATATTTCTCAGGGGCAGTTAGGAAAAATGCTCAAAAGAGATCCAATGACCATGAGTCAAGCTGTAAGGGCACTGCAACAAGCAGAATTAGTAGATAGTATTCAAGACAAAGAAGACAGAAGAATTAAACGTCTAAGAATTACCAAAAAGGGAAAACAAGTTGCAGAAAACCTGAGGAATAGCGAAAAAAAGTTGATTGATGCCTTAATAAAAAAATGGGGCAAACAAAAAGTATTAGATTTAGCAAAAAGTATTGCTGAATATAATGAGTTCCTAAGAGAACATAAATAGTAATAAGGGTTTCCTAACCAAGTGGAAACCCACTCTTCCTTTCTTAATATATATAATAAATTTTTTTTGCTTTGTAAAGAAAATACTGATTGATGATAGATTCATCTACGTATTTGTTTTTTGATGGATAAAAGCGAAGGTTTTCTATCTTTTTTTTACACAACAGTTTATTATAAAAAATAATGTAATAGGTTTTCTGGTTTTTATCGTTATAAATGATTGCTAAATAGATTTTTTTTGTATTTTCGGGTAAAAAGATATTTAATGTTTCTAAATGGGGGAAAATCGTTTGTTTCTCGTTTTCTTTTATAGAATTTAAATATTTTTTTAATGATTCTATCGAAGAAAATAATAAAATTTTTTGAATTTTTCCATAGATACAATAATACGTTGATTTTAAGTGAAAAATAATATAATACGATTTTTCTTTAATGCTTTTGGGTTTTAAATCGTATTCTTTTTTGATTTTTTTTATTATATGGGAGTCAACGCTATTAGAAAAATGATCGAGAATACTTGTATTTTTGAGTTGTTCAATTTTTCGAAATACTTTTAAGATGTTTTTGTAGTTTTTATTGTGAATTTCTTCGATTTTTTTTATATATTGTGTTAGGTTTTTTATAATAATTTTATTATATTCTTTTAACTGTGCATTGTTTAAATTCCTAAGATTACTTTTAGTGTTTTGAATTTCTTTTGATGATAATACATAAAACTTTTCTAATTCGATTAAATGATTTTCAATTAAATTTAAATCACTTTTAAAAAATTCTAGATCCGATTGGGTTTTCTTCACTTTAATTATTATCGGAAATCGAATTTAGTTAGTATACTTTCTACTGTAAATACTTTCTAGAATTCCAGCTAAACTAAAACACAATAATAAATGAGAACCACCATAACTTACAAAACTTAATGGCAAACCAGTTACAGGAAGTAAGCCTAATTCGATTCCAATGTTGAACAAAATATGATATAAAAATAAAAAAGAAATTCCCGATGCAAGAAGAGAACCAAACCGATCTTTTGCAGTATAGGAAATATAAAAACCTCGAATAATTATCAAAGATAATACGATAATTAATAAGCTTGAACCTAAAAATCCCGTCCTTTCTGCCCAAGATGCAAAAATAAAATCTGTAAATGCTTCTGGTAATATGGGGTTGATTCCAGTTGTCATTTCTGCATTGTATAAACCTTTACCGATAAATTCCCCCGAACCAATTGCTGCCTTCGAGGCTCGAATCTGATATGCAAGATCTCTAGGAAATCTTTCTGGATTGATAAATGCTGTTACGCGAACAACTTGGTGATATTTAAAAGAAAATGTATTGTGGATTAAATATGCTGATAAAATAGAAATTCCTAAAACGCCAAGAGGAATATAATATTTCCTCAAGTTTTTATAAATTGTTCCTTGGGTAAACCTAATGATAAAAAGAACAGAAGCGATTACTAACAATAGAATACTTGTTGTTAATAAAAATAGATCGTTATCAAGAATTTTTAGTAAAAAACCTCCCTCTTCGTACCTAACAGAAAAGGCAATTTGTTTTAATTCTGTAAAAAGAGCAGAATTTTGTAATAGGTTTTTTAGATATTCAGCATCAGTTTGATAAACATTGTGAGGAATTTTCATTTTTTCTAAGAATACCCATATTTGGGATTTGAGTATATTAATAGCTGGAATCAAGTCTACTTTATCTAAGGAAGATAAACGTTCGATAACATTATCAATCAAAATGATGTTGTGATATTCTATGTACAATGGAATTAACAAAGAAATAGAAAAAAACATTATAATAGAAGTAATATGGAGAATATCTGCACCACCAATAAATAGCATAGAGAGAAGAATTGGAGCAAAGATGATTGAACCACCTAAATCCGGCTGTATTACGATTAAAAGCATAGGGATTAAAAACAAGATGGATGGTAGAAATAAGGAATTAAGTTGATTCATTTCTCTTTCTTTTAGTTCCAAATACTTTGCTAAAATTATCACACAGGCAAATTTTGCAAATTCTGATGTTTGAAACCCAATCGGACCAATTCGTATCCAAGAACGTGCACCTTTAATCTCTGAACCAATAAAAGGAATCAATGTAATAATTAAAAGTAAAATCGCAATTCCATATAAAGGTAAGGAATAAACGCCTAGTGTATTATAATTGATTCGATAAAAAAAATAAAACATCAATAATGCTGGAATTAAAAATAGACTTTGTTTTAACCATCGATTGGATGGTTCATCCACATAATAATCTTGTGTATAGAGTGTAATGATGCCTATTAATGTTGCTGTTAAAACCGAAAAAAATAATATCCAATCAAATTTAATTTTCATTTGGTCCTCTAAGTAATTGATTGTTTTTCCATTCGGGAAATGCTTCTTTAAAAATTTTATACGCTATGGGAACACCGCTATAAGAACCTGCTAATCCATGCTCTACGAAAACAACAACAACAATCCTATCGTTTATGTATAGATTTTCTTCGTCGTAAGGTGCAAAACCAATAAACCAAGCATGGTCTGTTCCTTTAATTTTAGAATGTGTTTGAACGGTTCCTGTTTTTCCTGCTATCGGAACAAGATTCGGTTGATTTAAAAATTTTCCTGTTCCACTTAATACTACTTCGCGTAAACCTTTTCTTACAGTATTTAATGTATCTTTGGATAAATTTAATTTTTTTATGATTGTAGGCTCATATTTTTTGATTAATCTTCCCGTTTGTGATTCTCTGATTTCTCTAACTATAAAAGGTTTTACAATTTTACCATCATTAGCGATTGCACTATATGCCACAGCCATAGCGATAGGGGTTACTTCAATAAATCCTTGTCCAATGGATAAATTGATGGTATCTCCATCATACCATTTACTTGACCAACGAATTTGTTTCCAGAGCTGGTCGGGAACAAAACCAACGGTTTCTCCGGGTAAATCAATGTTTGTTTTAGAATCTAACCCAAAGTTTTTTGCAGTATTGATGATAGGAGATGGTCCAATCTTATGACCTAAGTTATAAAAATATACATTACAGCTTTGAGCAATTCCGTGGATCAAATCTAACTTTCCATGACCTTCTTTTTTATGACAATAATAAACGCTGTCTGGAACACCTTTTAAAGAAGATTCTAACTTCCAACTACCTGGACAATAATAGGTTGTATTTTCGTTTATTTCTAAGGGATTAGAAAATTCTAATGCAGCAATGGCTGTAATTGGTTTAAATGTTGATGCTGGAGGGAATTTTGCTTGTATAGCTAAATTTAGAAATCCATTGAACTTGGAGACAATTTTAATGTGTTCGATTCTTTTGGGATTAGAAATATCGGATAAAAGATTTGGATCGAAAGAAGGGTAGGAAGCCAAAGCTAATATTTCTCCTGTATTTGCCTTCATTACAATAACAGTTCCTCTTTTTTGGGTTTCGATCAGAGCTTTATAAGCAATTAATTGTAAATTTTTATCAATGTTAAGGACTAGATGATTTCCTTGTTGAGAATTTAACAATTGTTCTGTTTTATCAAAGATTTTATTCTGAATAATGATGCCATCTTTACCACGAATATCTTTGTCGTAAAAAGCTTCTAATCCATTCTTTCCTAAGGTTTGATACAATTTTAACTCTTTTTCCGAAATTTCTTTTTTACTTGGTGGACCTATATACCCACTAACATGCGCAAAAGAAGGTCCTAGTGGATAATATCTTATGTGATTACTTTCGAAATTGCCATATGTTTTATCTAACTGGAAAATAGCGATTCTTTCGTGTTCTTGGCGAGAAACCTTTTCGATAAGAATGATTTTTTCGTTCTTTTTAGCAAGAGATTTCCACGTAGCTGCATCCATGTATCGCGAATAATCACTACAATCCCTTCCCATAATTTTACAAAAATTTAGTAAATATTTTAAACCATTTTCGTAAGAGCTAAAACGTGATGGATATATAACAAAATTTAAATAATTTATGTTATAGACTAATGGATCGTTTATGTTAAATTTTCTATCAAAAATAAATCCTCTTGGTGCGACTTTAAACTCTTCTCTACTTACAAATCTTTTGGATAAGATTTTATTTTCTGCACCGTTGATAATTTGTAATCTAAATAGTTGGATAAAAAATATAAATAAAATTATAAAAAAAATTATATTTATAAAATATAAGCGATTTTTAAAGCGTTGTTCTAACTTGAATTCGGTCGAAGATGTCTTCATAATTTATAACTCGTTTTTATGATAAATCCATTTTAACAAAAAAAACCAAACAGGTGCCAATATGCTTGTATATATCGATGGACCAATGAATGCATAAGACTGATAAAATTCTTCGATTATGCCCATTATGAACCAAATCATAAATCGTGTTAATAAACTTGTTACAAATGTTACAAAAATTATAGTCCTAATGTTATCAATGTCTAAATAACGATTGATCTTGCCAAGAATAAATCCCATAATTGGGTAGATAAGCGTATGTATTCCAATCAATTGTATGTATTCTGAATTGTTGGAATGGAAATTTAATATAGTTGTATCCTCTAGTAGACCGCCAAAAAATCCTAACCATATTCCCCACATTTCATTCGTTCTTAATGAAAAATAAATCAAAAATATTAATAAAAAATCTGGATAAATACTTCCAGTTTTAAGAAAGTCAAACTGCAGACTTAGAAAGTTGATATCTTTTAAGAAATAAGAGAAAATTAAGCCTATAAAGATAACTAAAATTTCAATTAGCATAATAGTTCCTTAATATCTATTGTAAAGGATCATTGGGATTAAATATTCTTTCTTTTGTTTTTTTTGGTTGTTCTATTGTTTTATTTTCTATTTCTGATGTCTTGTCTGGTTTTTGTTGATGTTGGGTTATATATTGTTTTTCATTTTTCGATTTTTCGTTTTTGTATTGATTTAGAAATTCTTCTGGAATATATTCTGTAGTAATAGGTAAGGGAAGATCGTTTTTAACATTATCAGAAACTAAATTAGACCAACTTGATGGTTTTTTTAATATTACAATAACAAATTCTAATTTGTCTAATTCGATATAGGGTGTAACATATGCATACCCAAAACCATTGTCGTCAATATTTCCTTTTTCTACAATTACACCTACGGGAATATTTTCGGGAAATATTCCATCATTGCCGCTTGTAACTACCCTTGAATTCTTAATTTCTATGTAAGGATCACTAAAAAATTTATTGTCTTTGTTTGATGCATAAGTAATATATTTAAGTCTAAGTTTTTTTAAAGAATAGGAATTTCCTTGCAAAATTGCCCATTGATTGGTTACATTGATTTTTACCCCTAATTCCATTTGTGGATGTTGAATGGGTTGTATAATGCTATGGGAATCCTGGACAATAGCAGTAATTCCTACCACTGAACGTATAGGTTGATTGTTTTCGTCTGTTGTAAATGCAATTACAGGCATAAAAGGTTGAATTCCGTCTTTTTTTCCTTTGTTGATTATAATTCTGGGTGTAATAGAATTTAATCGAATTCCTAATACTTCTGCTTTGATTTCTGGATAATTTGTAAGTGGTGGGAATTCTAATATCTGTCTTAACTTTTGGTTTTCTTTTAAAAGAATTTCGTATTGTTCTTTTTGTAATTTATATTTTTCGATTTCTTCTAAGGATTTTTGGTATTTTTCTTTTAGTTCTGAATATTCAGAAATTCTTTCGATTACTACAAAAGGAAATTGAAAAATGTTTTTAAATAAATAGTTTGTCTGTTCTGCAATTCTGTTAAAATAAATCGTACTCTGAGAAAAAGGATTTTTTTGCCAAATAATACTGACAAGAGAAAAAACAACGCAAAAAGTTAAACTAAATGGGACTTTGTATTTACTTATATATTCCCAGAACATAGATTAATATCTTTTGTTGATTAGATCTAAACCTTTAATACGATGCATTTCTTCTAAGTATCTTCCTGTACCTAATGCAACACAAATCAGTGGGTTTTCTGCTCGAAAAACAGGAACACCTGTTTCTTTACTTAGATATTTATCTAATCCTTTAAGTAAACAACCACCACCACTTAAAACAATTCCTCTTTCTACAATATCTGCTGCAAGTTCAGGCGGAGTTTTTTCTAAGGTATTTTTGATTGCTTCTAAGATCATATCCACAGTTTCTTTTAAAGCTTCGCGTATTTCGTTGGAATCTACTTCTAATGTTCTAGGAAGACCACTGATGGCATCTCTACCTTTAATTTCCATCGTTTCTACGTGTTTTTCTGGATAAGCATTTCCTAATTTGAACTTTAATTCTTCTGCGGTTCTTTCTCCAATAATTAAGTTGTATTGAGTTCTTAAATAACGAATAATCGCTTCGTCCAATTCGTCTCCACCGATACGTATAGAATCAGAAATAACCATTCCTCCTAAGGAAATAACAGCAATTTCTGTGGTTCCTCCCCCGATATCTACAATCATCGTACCAGCTGGTTCATCAATAGGAATATTTGCACCGATAGCTGCTGCAAGAGCTTCTTCTATTAGATAAATTTCCCGGGCACCAGCTTGCTCTGCTGATTCCCTAACAGCTCTTTTTTCTACTTCTGTAATTCCTGATGGCACACCAATCACTAATCGAGGTTTTACTAATGTAGTTCTTTTATGTACTTTTTGGATAAAATAACGGATCATTTTTTCTACTGTTTCGAAATCTGCTATAACTCCATCTTTCATAGGACGAATTGCCATTATGTCCCCTGGAGTTCTTCCTAACATTCGTTTTGCTTCGTGTCCAACAGCGAGTACTTTTCCTGTCGATGATTGTACAGCTACTACTGAAGGTTCATTTAAAACGATGCCTTGCCCTTTAACATAGACGAGGGTATTTGCAGTACCTAAGTCAATCCCCATATCATTGGAAAATAAACTATAAAATTTATCGAAAAACATATTACACCCGACTTATAAAAATATTTTCAAATGGATAAAAAAAATTATCATAGTAAAAAGACAATCTAAATTGAAAGAATTTTTTAAAATTATTCAAATTTAATATGGTGCTTTTAATTTTTCTTTAATTTTTTTAATCCTTTCTTTTACAAAGTCATCAGAATAATCTTGAAGCATTTTTTCTGTTTCGTTTATGTAATATTGAGTAAAAAGATAATTTTTTTGTAAAAAATAGGTTTCTGTTAACAATCGAAGAAATTCTAAATAAACCCATTTATCTTTATTTTTGTCGATTTGGGTATTGTAATTTTGGAATGTTTGGATTAAGTTAAAATAATCTTTTTTATAATAATAAGTATTTGCTTCTATCAATAATTTTTCTGAGGGATGAAATTCCCAAGATGGTTGATTGTTAAAATAAGTTTGAATTTTTTGAATATCTCCAAAATTGGAATTTAACACTAAATAAAACCATTCATAGTACAAATTTAAAAAATCTTTCGAATGAAAATTAATAGAATTGATTTTTTTGTAATATGCTTTCGTTAGTATTTTGTTATTCAAAATATCCGAAATTATATTAATAAGCTGAATTTCTTGGTTATTTTCTCTGTCTATTGCAAGAAATTTTTTTGTATAAATTTGTAAATTTTTTATATCTTTTTCGTATTGTGCTTTATCTTTTCTAATTGGAGGAAGTTCTCCTATTAAGATTTGTTTGATTAGATGTTCTTTGGAAAATTCTAAATTGATTAAAATTCGATAAAAATAAGATAATGAGAGATAATAGTAAATATTGTTTAAATTGTTGGAAGTATTTTCTAAATATTTTAATACATTAATATTATCGTTGATTTGATTGTTTAATTGTTTTAATTGTTCTTCGTTGAGTTCATGGATTCGTCTTAATTCTGATTCAATTTTTTGGTTTTTTGTTTGTATAAATTTTATATCTTCGGATAAAAACAAAGATCTAAAAAATAAATAAATGTTGTGTTTTTCTTTATAAATAAAATAACTTGCTGCCAAAATAATTAAAATAATAAAAAAAAATTTTAAGTATTTATTTTTTTTGTTTTGCTTTTTTGTTTTTAAAACTTCTACATGAATTAGCATTAAGTTCAAAAATTAATAGGAAAATTAGAATGCAAATGAAAAATTACACAAATTGGCTTAATTCTTTAAGAAATTGTTTTAGTTCTTCGGTTTGGTTAGAGAAAAAATAATAATAGGGTTCGTTATTTTTTTTGGGAATAAAAATTGCGCATTCATCACTAAAACGTATTTCCTGCAAATTTTCGTAATTTAAATAGATTTTGTTTTCGTCGTAATTTATAATAAAAGTATTTACTTTCCATTCTATAGTAGCATTCCCTAATCGTATCAGGTTGCTTAAATATTCGCTGGAAGTTCTATCTCTTTTTTCTATAAGGATATAAGTACTTCTAGTGGGATCGTAATATAAATATCCTGTAAGAAATAAATCTAGGTTTGGTTCTTGAATTTTCTTTACGTTGTTGTCCCCTTGTTGTTTAGATGGTGATGGCTGAGTTGGTTTGGAAAAGTTTGATGCTTGTATTTTTTTTGATTGTAATGTTGATGTTTTTTGTTTTGTTAATTCTATGTTTTCTGGTTTTGTTGATTCTTCAGTTGCTGGTTGAATTTCTATATTTTGATTTGTTGGAATGTTTATTACATCGATTTCTTTTTTTGGTTTGAGTTCTTGATTTTGAGTTTCTATATTTATTGATTCTTTAAAAGATTCTTTTTCTGGTTTTGGATTGATTAATAATAATATCGTATATAGTAATAAAGAAAGTCCGATGAATAAAAAAAGAAAACCTAAAATATACATATCTTTCTTATTTTCGGTTTGAAATTTTAAAAACAACAAAAAAAAAGGTACTTAATGAACAATATTTGGAATTTATTAACAAAAATTGGTTCTGGTCTGATTGTTATATTGTTGGTGATTATGTTAGCAATTACATTTTCTAGTCAACCAATCGATGAAATTATTTCTTTGATTTCTGGATCATCAAAAGCGGGTTCTTATAACAATGAACCAATTCTTATAAAAGATTATATGTTTATCTATAATGAATGCGAAAATCAATTTCAAAGATATGGACTGACAGAAATACCTCCTTTTCTTTTACAAAATTGCATTTTCGAAAACGTCCAAAGCTTATATGTAAAACCTGATATAGCAGATGATTTGGGTTTAAATGTTTCTAAGGAGTCTATAGAAAAACAAATTGCTGATTATGTTCAACAAATCTATCAAATCCAAAAAAATAGTAAACTAGAAGATGATGTTATCCCTATCGAAGAATTATACCAAAGAGAATTGAGTAGTTTACCAATCTCTAAACGAATTGCTTTTATTAAAGCCAATATGGTAGATCAATTTTTGTTAAGGCCAATTCCTATTTCCAACGATGACTGGAACATCTTACAATCCATTGCAAAAGATAGCATAGAACTAAACTTGGAATTAATTGCTTTTACAAATCAAGATTTATTAGATCAAATTCAAGTTAATGTATCCGAAGAGGAAATACAAAAAAAATACGAAGAAGATAAATTATCCAACATAAATAAAGAAAATAAAACTTCTGAATATCCCAGTTATCAGGAAAGATATAAGTTTATTAAAGAAAGCTTACAAAACGAAAAAAAAAGAGCTATTCTTTCGAACGTAAAAGAACAGTTATCGAAAATAAACCAAAAACCAAACATTACTCTAAAAGAAATCGAAGATCTTGTTAAAATAAAAGCTGTTAATAAAACTATTAATTTAAAAGAGTTAGATTCTCTTGTTGTGGGAAATAAAAAAATCAACCTTTTACAGAATGAATTTTTAAAATCCATTCTAACAAACAATCAAAATATTGTTGGTCCTATCCAAGATAAAGAAAACACCATCTATGTAAGATTAATGAATATCAAATTAAAAGAAAATAATAAGGAAATTCAGGTTAAAAAAGAATCTTTCGAAGAAAGATTGGCTTTTGTTTTTTATAATCATATCCTCGAGCAATACAGAAAAAGAGGAAATTTTCAGGTTAAAGACCTAACAAAAAAGGGAAAGTAAATTTCTATTCCTACAGTGTCGAAAATAAAAGGAGAGGGAGTTTTTGAAGGCAGAATACATAAATTGTTTTTTAGAAGCAGCTAACCTCGTTTTTACCGATTTATTAAAAGAAAAATTGATTCGAGGCAAAACTCAGATTACTCCAAAATTTTCGCCCAGTAGCACGTTTGACATTGCTATTTTGATTGGATTAGACGGTTCTGTAATCGGAAAAGTCCTCTATGCTTTTCCAGAATATACTGCAAAAAAGATTTTTGAACAATTGATGGGAACTTACGACGAAGAGATGTTTAGAAGAGAGTTCAAGGATGTATTAGGCGAAGTAGGGAATATGATCACTGGTAATGCGATGAACATTTTTTTAAATAAACAACAATTTATCGAGGTTTCTGTACCAGAAGTAATTGATTTAAAAGAAAAGTCCTTCCCATCTTTTGATAGTCTAACAGTTCGATTAAATATGTACTCTAAATTAGGAATGATGGAAATTGATGTTACTTTAAAAGAAAAGGATACTAAGTTCTAAAAATTTTAGCAATTTTAAAAAAAATTGTATATGAATTTTTCGAATACTACGATATTATAAGTATCATTCGCGAAACTCCGTCGCTATTGGGGCTACTGCCCCTTTTTTTGTTTGTTTTGTTTGTAAGTAATAAACATAATTTTCTAATAATTTAAAAGAATCATCGATATAATCATAGAATTCTATTGCTATGTTAAAATCTTTTTCCGATACAGTAAACATTCTTGTAATAATTCCTTCAAAATGTAGTAACTGATTCATAATTTCTAATTCTATTTTTAATAAATCATTATCGATTAAAAAATCATAAATGGTTTTGGAACTGATTTTTATCAATATTCCCGAAAGGCTGATGTTTTTAACTAGTGCTTTTGATTCTTTGTAATAGGATTGGTAGAAGATGATTCGATTCAAAGTATAGCTCAAAATCCTCGAAAGAATTGCTACTTTTATTGCATCGTCTAAAAAGATTCTTTTTCTTTCTATGTAACTTGTTTCAAGATATATATATCCTATGATATTATCAAAACAAAAGATGGGAGAAATTATATAACTATTTTTTTGTTCTCTTATATCTTGATTTTGAATATTCTCGAAGAATTTAATCACATCGTCGTTGCTATGAGTTTTTAACATATTTTTATGGAATCGTTCATAATTTGTAAGAATAGAAGAATTGATGGGATAATAATAAGATGTTAAATCATCAGTATTATCGATAAAAATAGTTTTTTTTATTGCAAGCATCTGTTTAATGTGCCAACTTTCTTGTTTTTTGCTCTTATCGAAAATGTGAATATAATAATCCGGAGATATTTTTTGGATTTCTCCTAAAATAATTCTTAGAATAATTCCTAGGTTTGGTAAGTCCGACTGAAATTCTTGAATAATTTTTGGATAGTTTTGTAAAAAAATTTGTTCATATTCTTTCTCGGAAAATAGATTATTAAACAAAACATTTAAGTTTGCATATAAATTTTCGGGGAAAAACCTTGGATACTTCCTTTTCGATGTGTATTGGATATTCAAAGGTAAATATAGGTATAAATAATCCTTTTCTACTTTATACAGATTTACTTCGAATTCGTAATAGGTATTCAAAAAATTAAAAGAAATTCTACACCTTCGAAAAGAGGTTTCTTCGAACCCTACAACGTGGATTTTACAATAAAGATCCAATACATCTGCAACAAAACCAGTATAAGTATCTATCAAATAATTAATAGTGATGGGGACTTTGTTTGACTTTAAATAATAAAAAATATGTCTTATTTCGTTTATGTTCGAACCTAATATTGTATGTTTCTCTGGTGGTTCATTCTCTTTGTTTAGAACTCTTAAAATTTCTTTTTTTAAATCATCTTCTATTTTTTGTGCAAGGACCGATACATCCACATACTAATTTTCGAGTATTGTAGGTTTAAAATAAAATTTTCAACTATTTTTTTGGTGTTTGGTTTAAATATTCAATTGCATCTTGTACATTGGGGCGTATGTCGAAAAGTATATCCAATTTGGATAATTTTAACAATGCGAATAAAGATCGCGATAGGTTGCATAATACTAAATGTCCTCCATAAGCCTTTACATCTCTTAAAAAAGAGACCAATGCCCCTAACACAGAGCTATCAAAATAATTGGTTTTTGCCAAATTCATAATAATTTTTTTAGGTTTATTACTTATTGCCTCCGAAAGTTGATCTTTGAATTTTCTTGCAATTACCATATCAAGACGTTGCTCAGTTGTTTCTATTATTAATATATCATTTTCTTGTCTTGTTGTAAACATTTAAGAATCATATTTAATGAATAAATATTTTTGTCAAATAGAATTAAAAAATTATCTATAACATGTTTATAAATAAAATTTAATTATAAAAATCTATATTTTTAAATAAAAAGTATTGCAAAAAAATCAAAAACAAAATAAGGTATTAAAGGATTTTGTAAATTAGTAAATATATGATGATTTTATAGTTAGGCTAAAAACTTATTATAAGGACTGGGTGGGTGGGTAAAAATTAAAAAAAATAAATTAGAAAGACCGTAAACGGAGAGAGTATATGAAATACAACATTTATTTTTTTGGAAATGGCTACACAGATGCACCCAAAATCGATAAAATGATTCAAGGGGGGAAGGGAGCAAACCTTTTAAAAATGACTCAGCTGGGTATTCCAGTACCACCAGGAATCAATATACCAACAGAGTATTGTTTTGAATATCTTAAATTGGGAAAATTGCCCGACGATTTTATGGAAAGTGTATACGAAAAACTTAAGTTAGTAGAACAAGCAACGGGAAGAAAATTTGGAGATAAGAATAGACCTCTTCTTGTTTCTGTACGCTCTGGTGCACCAGTAAGTATGCCTGGTATGATGGATACAATCTTGAATTTGGGCTTAAACGAAGAAACAGCTATTGGTTTAATTCGTGAGACACAAGATGAACGTTTTGTATACGATTCTTACAGAAGGTTGATACAAATGTTTGGCGATGTAGTAATGGAGGTTAAACACGAAAAATTCGAAAAAACAATTGAATATTATAAAAAAATTTCTAACGCTGCAAGTGATACAGACCTAAAACCTCAAACACTAAGAGAAATTATCACATCTTATAAAAAAATTATCAAAGACGAAACAGGAAAAGATTTTCCCGAAGATCCTCACATTCAATTAAAGATGGCAATAGAATCTGTTTTTCGATCTTGGAATAACGAAAGAGCCATTATTTACAGAAAAATTCATAATATACCAGAACACTATGGTACTGCCGTAAACATTCAATCCATGGTTTTTGGTAATATGGGAAATGATTCTGGAACTGGGGTTTGTTTTACAAGAAATCCTTCCACAGGAGAAAAAAGGTTTTACGGAGAGTTTTTGTTAAATGCACAAGGAGAAGATGTAGTGGCGGGAATCAGAACGCCCGAAGATATATATAATTTAAGACAAATTATGCCAGAAGTTTTCGAAGAATTAGTCAAAATCACAGAAAAATTAGAACAACATTTCCAAGACATGCAAGATATTGAATTTACCATAGAAAGAAAAAAACTTTACTTATTACAAACCCGAAGTGGAAAAAGAACTATTCGTGCTGCTTTAAAGATTGCTTGTGATATGGTAGATGAAGGACTAATTACCCCAGATATTGCAATCACCAGAGTTGATCCAGAATCTTTACCGTTCGTAATGGCTCCTGTTTTTGATCCAGATGATTTGCTTAAAGCAAAAGAAAATGGAAATTTTCTAACAAAAGGTTTGAATGCAGGACCAGGTGCAGCAAGTGGAAAGATTGTATTAACAAGCGAAAATGCAGTTGAATTAGCAAAAAAAGGTGAAGACGTTTTATTAGTTCGATTAGAAACAAGTCCAGATGATATAAAAGGTATGCAATTTTCTAAAGGGATTCTAACAGCAAGAGGAGGAATGACCTCTCATGCTGCTGTGGTTGCAAGAGCAATGAACAAACCATGTGTTGTTGGTTGCCATAACATGAATGTATACGAAAATCATATCGAGATTTTAACAAACGATGGAAGAAGACTCTGTATAAAAGAAGGTATGGAGCTCTCTATTGATGGAACTACTGGAGAAGTTATATTAGGCAGATTAAAAACAATTCCGTCCGAAGTAATTCGTGCTATGAAAGGCGAAATCAAACCAGATAATTCTGAAATTGCAAAAAATTTTATTCGAATTATGGAATGGGCTGATAAGTACAGAAAGATTGGCATTAGAGCAAATGCCGATACACCAGAAGATGCAAGAATGGCGCGTATTTTTGGAGCAAAAGGAATTGGTTTATGTAGAACAGAGCACATGTTTTTCGGGGAAAAAAGACTTCCCTTAATGCAAAAAATGATTCTATCTAAAACAACTATTGAAAGAAAAGAAATCTTAAAAGAATTAAAGAAATTCCAAATAGAAGATTTTATTGCTATTTTTACAGAAATGAATGGTTATCCTGTAACGATTCGTTTATTAGATCCTCCCCTACATGAATTTTTGCCCCATACAGAAGAAGACGCAGAACGTTTATCAAAACAAATTGGATTGCCCAAAGAGGAAATTCTACAAAGATCAGAAGAGTTAAAAGAAGCCAATCCTATGTTAGGTCATAGAGGTTGTCGGTTAGGAATTACCTATCCAGAAATTACCGAGATGCAAGTAGAAGCAATGGTGGAAGCTGCTATCCATTGCAAACAAAAAGGTATAGATGTTCATCTAGAAATTATGGTGCCCTTAGTAGGCCATAAGAAAGAGCTGGCTTTACAAAAAGAAGTAATTATCAACACAGCAAATCGAATTATGAATCAATTTAATCAAACCATTGAATATTCTGTTGGAACGATGATAGAAGTACCTAGAGCAGCAATTAGAGCAGACGACATTGCGGAAGAAGCAGAGTTCTTTAGTTTTGGAACAAATGACTTAACCCAGATGACATTGGGATTTTCTCGAGATGATGCAGAAAGCTTCTTACAAGACTATTTAAGATTAGGAATTTACGAAAGAAATCCTTTCCAAAGTATCGATCAAGAGGGAGTGGGTTTGTTGGTTCAAGAGGCTGTAAAAAAAGGCAAGAGTAAAAAAAGTCATTTAAAGTGTGGGGTTTGTGGTGAGCATGGAGGAGATGCAGAAAGTGTATATTTCTTTACTAAGATTGGTTTGGATTATGTAAGTGCATCTCCTTATAGAATACCGATTTCTCGTTTGGCTGGTGCAATTGCCTCTGTTAAGAATTAAAAAATTTTGTAAAAACTTAATTTTATTTATTTTTTTTCGATAATAATAGTATGGATGTATCAAGAATTAACAATACAGCTTCTGCTGGTATAGATTTAACCATCAAATCAGCAGAAACTGTTAATCAAATCAATCAGATGATTGTGGATAAAAATCAAGAAGTAGATAACAAAATGATTCGTGTCAACGTAGAGCAAAAATTAGACGATCTAAAAAAAGAAGGGATTGCTCAAAACATCGATATCTTAGCATAACTTAATAGCAGGTTGCTTATGCAATCTGCTTTCTCTTTATAAATAAATATAATTCAATAAATTTATCAATTTTTTTAAATTTTTAAAACACTCTCAAATATTCCTTGACGTGCATAATGTAAAAAATTTTTTTAAAACAACATCATCCTGTAAAGAGGTTTAATATGTCATTCAAAGAACTAACGAAATCCCAAATAAAATCAAAAAAAGGTACATTTACTTATTATAGTTTGCCTAAAATAGGCACAGAATTAAAAAAAGATATATCCAAAATCCCTTATTCCATACGAATTTTGTTGGAAGCAGCATTAAGAAATATCGATAACTATGTTTTAAAAGATGATGATGTTATACAATTGGTAAATTATAATCCTAAACAACCTCCAGCAGTTGAATTTCCTTTTAAACCCGGTAGAGTTATCCTACAAGATTTTACTGGTGTTCCTTGTGTTGTAGATTTGGCTGCACTACGTAGTGCTATGATCAGAATGAAGGGAGATCCTTCCAGAATTAATCCATTAGTTCGCGTAGACTTAGTAATCGACCATAGTGTTCAAGTAGATTATTTTGGGAGTGATGATGCTCTAAGGAAAAATATGGAATTAGAATTCGAAAGAAACAAAGAACGTTATGAATTTTTAAAATGGGGACAGCAAGCATTCAATAATTTTGGAATTGTCCCTCCAGGCGCAGGTATTGTGCATCAAGTAAATCTTGAATATTTAGCTGGTGTTGTATTAACAAAGGATGGAGAGGCTTATCCTGATAGTCTTGTAGGAACAGATTCTCATACAACTATGATTAATGGATTGGGTGTATTAGGTTGGGGAGTTGGTGGAATCGAAGCAGAAGCGGTAATGTTGGGTCAGCCATTATATATGCTAATCCCAGAAGTTATTGGAGTAAGAATTAAAGGAGAATTACGCGAAGGTGTAAATGCAACAGATTTAGTTTTAACAGTTACAGAATTATTAAGAAAAAAAGGTGTAGTAGGAAAATTTGTGGAATTTTTTGGTCCAGGATTAGACTACTTAACATTAGCAGATAGAGCAACGATTGCAAACATGGCTCCGGAATATGGTGCAACGACAGGATTTTTCCCCGTAGATAACGAAACTTTGAATTATTTAAGAAAAACAGGCCGATCCGAAGATCAGATTGATTTAGTAGAACAATATTATAAAGAACAAGGAATGTTTAGGACAAAAGATTCCATCGAACCAGAATATACAGATGTATTAGAATTGGATCTTTCTACTATTGAACCCTCTGTTGCTGGTCCTAAAAGACCTCAGGATAGAATTCCTTTGTCGAACTTAAAGCAAAAATGGAATACACTAATTACTGCACCAATAAAACAAGGTGGGTATGAATTAAAGCCAGAACGATTAAACGATAAAGTACACATAAAAAACGGATACGAAGCAGAATTACGTCATGGAGATATAGTTATCGCAGCAATCACTTCTTGTACAAATACGTCTAATCCAGCAGTTTTGATTGGGGCTGGTTTACTAGCAAAAAAAGCAGTAGAAAAAGGTCTAAAAACAAAACCTTATGTAAAAACCAGTTTAGCACCAGGTTCTCGCGTAGTGACAGAATACTTAGAAAAAGCTGGTTTAATGGATGCTCTAAAACAATTAGGGTTCCACATCGTAGGTTATGGTTGTACAACTTGTATTGGAAATTCTGGTCCGCTTCCAGAAAATGTCATTAAAGCTATAAACGAAGGTAATTTAATTGTTTCTGCAATTCTTTCGGGTAACAGAAATTTCGAAGGAAGAATTTCTCCCCAAGCAAAAGCAAACTTCCTTGCAAGTCCACCACTAGTTGTAGCTTATGCAATAGCTGGAACCATCAATCTTGATCCATATCATGATCCTATTGGAAAAGATAAAAACGGAAACGACGTTTTCTTAAAAGATATATGGCCCTCTTCTAAAGAAATCTATGATATTATGTCTAAGGTCATAACACCAGAAATGTTTAAGGAGAAATACAGTAATATTCATAATATCAATGAAATGTGGAATCAAATTCCAGCACCAACTGGTTTATTGTACCAATGGGACGAAAACTCTACTTACATTCAAGAACCACCATTTTTTAAAGATATGTCCTTAGATGTTCCACCGTTAAAAGACATTGTAAATGCACGTTGTTTAGTAAAAGTAGGAGATTCAATTACAACAGATCATATCAGTCCAGCTGGTTCAATACCTGTAAATTCCCCAGCAGGTCAGTATTTAATTTCTAAAGGTGTAAAACCAGAGGATTTTAATTCTTATGGAGCACGTCGTGGAAACGATCAAGTAATGACAAGGGGAACATTTGCGAACATTCGTTTAAGAAATCAATTAGTAGACAAAGAAGGTGGATATACCATATATCTACCATCCGGAGAGTTGATGACAATCTACGATGCAAGCGTAAGATACATGAAAGAAAATATCCCCTTAATTGTATTAGCTGGTAAAGAGTATGGAACTGGTTCATCACGAGACTGGGCTGCAAAAGGAACCTATCTTTTAGGAATAAAAGCAGTAATTGCGCAAAGCTACGAGAGAATCCATCGTTCGAATTTAGTAGGAATGGGTGTATTACCATTACAATTCTTGGAAGGAGAATCTCACGAAACATTAGGATTAACTGGTAAAGAGGTTTATAGTATACATGGAATCCATGATCACATGAAACCTAACGAAATCTTAACTGTGAAAGCAAATAATAAAGAATTTAAAGTTATTTGTAGGTTGGATAACCAAGTAGAAATTGATTATTACAAAAATGGAGGAATCTTACATACTGTATTAAGAAAATTTATTAAGGGCGAAGCATAAATCTTTTAAATTAAGGGCTGTATATCAGCTCTTAATTTTTAAATGAATAATTTTTTTTTATAAATTCATAAAATAGTTTACGTAAACATAATAAATAAATTTTTTTACACATCATCTAAAATTAAAATGAAAAAATTCTAGAAAAAAGAGGTAGAAAATGGCAAATCCAAATCCAGCGTTTAAATTAAGAAAAGAAGGAAAACTTAAAGAAGCAGAAAAGGTAGCAAGAGAATACCTAGAAAAAGAACCAGATAATGAATGGAATAAAAAGGCGTTAGGTTGGGTAATTTTCGAAAAATTGAAAAATGCATTAAAAAAACAACGTCGCTTAAATAAGTGGAATAAATTTTCTATTAGAGAATTTTTAAAATTGAATATTCCTACACCAGATATATTATATACAAATATTCTAAAAGTATTGATTCGATTCTACAAAAAAGGGGATAATTCTGCTTTATTCCAAATTTACAATTTTGTAAAAAATTTCACCATAGAAAGTATATTTAAAGCGGAAGATTTTCTAAGAAGAAAAAAAGGCAGAATTCAAGCAAATTCTCTGGTAGAATCCGTTGCAAGTGCACTGGCTCATCATGCTCTAAACATGAAGGATGTAGAGGCATTAGAATTTACCTTGAATTGGTTGGAACAAATCGAGATAAAATTTCCCGATAATTTAAACTTACCTTATTATAGAGCAAGGATCCTTATAGAGTTAAATCAACCAGATAAAGCAATTCCTATTTTACAAAAATTGACTGCAATTAAAAATGATTGGCATTTATGGGGATATTTAGGGGTTGCTTACGAAAAAATTGAACCACAAAAAGCATTGGCATATTTATGTAAAGCTGTGATTACCCCGAAAGATCCTTATTTAACAATAAGATTTAGAATATCCTTAGCAAAAACATTATTTCATTTGGGAAAATATCAAGAAGGATCTAGCGAAATTAAATATGTCTCTAAGCTTTTAGAAATAAGAAAACTTCCTCCAAAAGAAGAATTAGAAGAATTAAAAAAAGATCCTAATTTTAAACCAGATGCACCAGAAGAGCTTCCACAATCTTTTTACGAAGAGCATGCGAAAATTGTACAGCCAGATTATAGTCATTTAGATTTAGTTCATGGTGTTGTAGTAGATGTAAACCCAGAAAAGAAAAAAACAGCCTTTGTGGAAAATGGAATAATTTATTTAGCTGACTGGAATCATTTTCCAGAATTACAAAATGTTCAAAAAGGTCAAAAGGTAGATATTCGAGTTCTTAAAAGAAAAAACTATTTTGGTATAGTAAAGAAATTAGAAAAAATTCATCCTCTTAACATAGAAGAATTTCCATTGATTATTGGTGTATGGACAAGAGATCAACAAAACAAAGAGCGCGGTTTCTTCTACTCTGCAAACTATAAAAGAATTCCTATCCCTGCAAAAGAAGTAGAAGGTCTTAAAGACGATATAAATGATATTGTTATTGGAGTAAGGTTGTTTACCTATCGTTCTTTCGAAAGAAGAAGATGGAAAAACAAAGAACTTTACTTTAATCCCAAAGTGATGAAGGAAAAAGAATCAGAAATTATTACCACTACAAAAGCAAAAATCAAGTATGTAGATCCAGAAAAAAAATATTACATTGCAGAAACCGAAAATCAAGAACAAGTTTTTATTCCTGGTCAGGTGATGAATCAGGATGCAATGGAAGGATACGAATTTGAATTCGAAGTTTACGAAGGATTCGATAGAAAGAAAAAAAATCGTTCTTTTAGAGCGCTAAAAGTAATTAAAAAACTATCACCATCAACTTAACAAAGCTTTAACAAAGCTTTAGGCAGGTTTAATTACCTGCCATCGTTATTTTTTTAAAAGTTTCGTAAGATTTGTTTTTTGCATCTTTCCAATTTGGGATTATATAACGATTCAAAACACATAAGACATTTATCGAATTTGTTTTTATAATACCACAAAACCAAGCAGAGCCCCCCCATGTTCCACTTTTACCATAATATGTTATTTTTAATTCATTTCTTTTGATTGTTTCTAATGCAAACCTAGAAAATTCGCGTTCATCTAATGATAGTTTTTTAAACCAATCAAGAATTTCTTTGGGAAAAAATTTTAAATTTCCTCCATAAAGATAACTAAAATCGTTTGGAAAATTGTTTTCGCTAATTGGATACAAATAGTTTTTAAGGTATTGATTGCTAAATAAAATAAATCTATTTTTATTTATTTTTTTTATTAAATCGACAAAATATTCATTATCGGAAACGAGCATTTTCTCTTGAATAGTATGAATATCTTTTTTATCGAGAATCTTATAATGATAACCGCTCATTACAAGAAAGATTTTAAAGAGAGAACCAGATGATTGTTTTGTTTTTAGTACTTCTTCGGGACAAGAAAAATTATCTAACCATTGTTTTGTGTTAAAATCATAAAAAGAAGATAGAATACATTCGCTATAAATTGAGCTGATTAAAATAAAATAAAAAATTAATATTCTAAAAAGCATGTCAAAAAAGTATCTTACCAACATTATAGTAAATTAAAAATTCAAAAAATTATTGAATGATAAAATGCATATAGATTTGTTGCTTTTATTAATGAATTCATTATCAAAATATAGAGAAGAAATTGATCAAATCGATCAACAAATTGTTGAACTAATCTTAAAACGTTCGGAATTAGCCTCCGAAATTGGTAAAATCAAAAAACAAAATAATTTGCCTATTTATAAGCCAGAAAGAGAAGTAAAAATATACGAAAACATAAAAAAATTGTATCAAGAATTTTACAAGGATAAAAAAATAGAAAATAAATTCCCCTTTAAGTCTTTGATTTATATTTACAGGGAATTGATGTCTGGTACAATTCAGATGGAAGGAGGGATAAAAGTAGGATACTTAGGACCTCCCGGTTCTTTTTCTCACTCTGCGGTTCAACAGCGATTTGGTAAAACCATCGAAGCAATTCCCTATAATAGCATCAGAGATATTTTTAGAGAAGTTGAATTAGGCGAAAAGATTCGCTATGGAGTTGTTCCAGTAGAAAATACAATTGGTGGTACAGTAGGTAATACCTTAGACGAAATTATTACTTCTACCTTATCTATATATGCAGAGATTTATGTAAAGGTTTCTCAGAATTTACTTGCGAAAAAAGAAATTCCTTTAGAGAAAATCAAGCGTATTTATACAATCAATATTGCAAAAGAACAATGCATGAATTGGCTTTCTTCCAATTTAGATATAAAAAAGATTGAATTTATTGAAACCACAAGCACAGCAGCAGCTGCAAAATTAGTAGCAGAAAAAGGAGATGGCGTTGCAATCGGAAGTGAGCTTTCAGCAGAACTCTATAACTTAAAAATTCTTTATAGAAATATTCAAGATACATCGAATAACATAACGCGATTTTGGGTATTATCGAATCAAGCGACAACAGAGATAACAGGAAACGATAAAACATCTATTGTAGTAGGTGTGCATGATAAACCAGGTAGTTTATATTCAATCCTTGAACCATTCTACAAGGCGAAAATCAATTTAACCAAGATAGAATCGCGAAGAACAAAAAGAATTTATGGAGAATACAATTTTTTTATTGATTTTGAAGGACACCAAAAAGATTCTAAAATCGAAAAGATCCTAAAAACCATCGAAAAAAGGTCCTCATTTTTAAGAGTATTAGGTTCATATCCCAAAGGAATCAAAGATCTATGATAGAAAACCTTAAACATGTTTGTATTTATGGCATGGGATTGATGGGAACTTCATTGGCATATAGTCTAAAAAATCATGCAAAGTTTAAAGGAAAAATTTCTGGAATTGTACGATCAGAAAAAAGCCAAAAATGGATCAAAGATTACCATTTAGCAGATGAAGTATATTTATCGACGGATAGTTTAGCAAAATCTATCGTATTGGATTCTGATTTATTGATTATAGGTTTACCTGTTTTAGACACGATTGATTTAATCCACCAACTAGTAGATTGGAAGTATGATGGCTTAGTTACAGATATGTGTTCTACGCGTTATGTTTTAGAAGAGCAAATTAGAAGTCTTGAAAAAATTTATCCTTTAAGGTTTATTGGTGCACATCCCATGTGTGGTTCAGAGGTCTCTGGTCCTGAAGGTTTTGTAAAAGACTTATATGAGAATAAACTCTGTATTATCATCGATCGTTTAAAAGAAGAAGATTTGCAAGATAGAAACAAGAACGATTTAGAAAAAGTGATTGCATTTTGGAAAGAAATTGGAATGCATATTTTTCTGTTAGATGCTCAAATACATGATTACATTGTATCTTATTTAAGTCATGCACCACATATATTATCGAGTATATTAGCTACAATCATTGGAAGAAAAGATGTTATTATTAAAAAAAATTTAGAGTCAACAGTTCCAATTTTAGGTGGTGGTTTAAAAGATATGATAAGAATAGCAGGTTCTAACCCAAAAATGTGGTACGATATCATCGAAACGAACAAAAAAAATATCCTTTCTGCGTTAAAAGATTATCAAGAAGAACTCAATCATATCATCGATGTATTAAGCAACAACAATGATATAAAAGCATTTTGGTTTGATTGGCAAAATCAATCTAAAAAATACAGAGATAGTATTTATGGAAATCCAAAAGAGTAATCATTTACAAAAAGTAATTACCTTAGATGGACCAGCAGGTTCTGGTAAAAGTACTATTGCAAAGATGTTAGCAGAAGAAATGGGATATTACCATGCAGATTCTGGTGCAATCTATCGTGCCTATACTTTTGCTGTAATTCAGGAAATAGGACTATTAGAAAGTCCAGAAATTTTTGGAGATGTATTTTTAAAAAGTAATATAGATATAGAAAAATATCCTATTGGTGTATACTTTAAAGATAAAACCCAAATAATCGAATATAATAAACAAGTCATTAACGATTATTTAAGAACCAGAGAATTAACAGAGCGAATCAAATACATTGCAGATAACATAAACGTGAGAAAAAAAGTAAATCATATTTTAAGGAATTTAGCAAATCAATACCCCTTAGTTGTTGATGGAAGAGATATGGGAACCGAAGTATTTCCAGAATCATCCTATAAATTCTATCTTGATGCAAGTATAGAAGTGCGTGCTCAACGCAGGTTAGAAGAATATCTACAAAGTAAAAACAGTCATGGAATTCTTTTAGAAGAGATTAAAAAAGAAATACAACAAAGAGATGAATACGATAAAAACAGAAAAATTGGTGCTTTAAAAATTCCAAGTGATGCAATAATTATTGACACTTCTAACTTGACAAGAAATATGGTATTAAATTTAATATTAGCATATTTGCAAAAGAAATTTTAGGATTATTTTATAATCTTAAAATTTAAAAGTATTAGGATAAAATATGGTTCAAGGAATAAGTATGACGACACCCACACCTTTCGATGAAATTCAACAAGAACAAGAAGACTTCGAAAAGATCTTACAAGAATCCATTACTGAACAATTTGAACTAAACAAATTTAGCAAAGGCGATATAGTAGAAGCAACGGTTTTGGATGTAACAGATAACGAAGTCTATTTAGATTTAGGTCAAAAACAAGAAGGAATTTGTCAACTAAGTGAATTCGACGAAAGACCAGTAATAGGGAATGTGGTAAAAGTAGTGGTTATTAGAGGTGGTGGAATCGAAGGGAATTCTCTTGTATCTAGAAAAGAAGCTTCTAGAAGAGAAGGGTGGGAAAAAATTCAAGAAGCATATAACAATCAGCTACCATTAAGTGGAAAAGTAAGTATTATTATAGATAATAACAAAGGATATTTAGTTGATTTTTATGGCTTACAATTGTTTTTGCCAAAATCCCAAGTAGGTGTTAAAATAAGAAATCGCTTACCAAACTTAAAAGTTGGAGATGTAATCGATTTTAAAGTATTGAGTATTGACGAGAAAAGAAAATCCGCGATTATTTCCAGAAAGAAAATACAGGAAGATATCAACCAAGAAAAATGGGACAAATTCCTTTCCAAATACAAAGAAGGTGATGTGGTTGATGGTGTAATAACAAAAATTGTTTCTTATGGAATTTTTGTTCGAGTCGATGACTTAGATGGTCTTGTTCACCAAAACGATATAAGTTGGAAAAATAATTTCCCTTTTAAAAAATATTATAACAAAGGGGATAAAGTAAGTGTAAAAATATTATCCATAAACCCAGAAGAAAATCGCATTTCCTTAGGTATTAAGCAACTTACAGAAGATCCCTGGGAATGGGCTAAGCGAGAGCTACATGCAGGGGATATCATTACAGGAACTGTGACAGATATTAAAGATTATGGAGCTTTCTTAGAAATACGCGAAGGATTAGAAGGGTTGATCCATAATTCAGAAATCAGTTGGTCTAATAAACAAGTTCATCCCAAAAGTGTATTAAAGAAAGGTCAAGAAATAGATGTAAAAATATTAAGTATTGATCCCGAAAAGAAAAGAATTTCTTTAAGCTACAAACAAGCAAGAGAAAATCCATGGCAAAAAGCGAAAGAAATTCTTAAAGTAGGAGAAGTGCGCGAAGGTAGAATTACAGGCGTTGTTCAATATGGTGCATTTGTAGAGATTTTTGATGAAGTAGAAGGATTAATTCATGTAAAAGATTATAGTTGGGACGAAAAGCCTAATAAAGACATGTTAAAAAAAGGTGATGTCGTTAAGTTTAAAATCTTAGCTATTGATGTAGACAATAGAAAAATATCTTGTGGTATAAAACAATTAGAGTTAAGTCCTTACGAAAAATTAGCACAAAAATACAAAAAGGGTGAAATTCTAACTGGTAAAATAACAGGCATATCGGATTTTGGAATTTTTGTAGATATTGGTGATGGATTCGAAGGTTTAGTTCATAAATCTAAGATACCTTTAAAGAAAGATGAAAAGTTAGAAGATAAATATAAGGTTGGCGACGAAGTAAAAACAGTTCTACTAAAAATAGATCCCGAAAAAGAAAAAATATCTTTATCCATCAAGGATTACGAAAAAAGAAAAGAAAAAGAAATCGTAAAACAATATCTAAAGGAAGATGTAGGATCCTATACATTGGGTTCTATTTTAAAAGAAAATTTAGAGGATGAATAATGTCTCAGAGAAGGATTCTACGAAAGAAAACTGTAGAAAAGTCGAAAAAGATCTCCGAAGAAATTTACGATCCATTTGCAAATTTCGAAGGCAATAAATACGAACTCTTTGTTGCAAAAACATTTTATTATATCAGAAGCAATTTAAAAACTTTTTTAACGATATTTTCAATTATCGTTTTAGTGATTATATCTTTATTATTTTATCATATCTATACAGAAAACTTAGAAAAAAAAGCATTATTAAAATTCGAAGAATTAGAAAAAAATCCTATCTTAAAACCAGGCAACGCAGATTTAAATGCTGCAATCGCGAAATTAGATGAATATGCAAAAGAATATAATTTGAGTTCTGCGAAAAAAAGAGCTATCATAAAAAAAATTGAATTGTATGAATTCAACAAAGATTACGAAAATGTAGCAATTCAGTACGAAGAGCTGGCAAAACTAGTAAAATATCCAGAATTAAAAATAGCATTTCTTTATAGATCAGCTATCTATTTCGAAAATGCAAAAAAATACAGTAGAGCATTATCTAACTTAGAAGAGATTTCGAAATATAACACATCAGATTCATTGATTTTATCGAATATATTATATGCACAAGTTCGAAATTTATATTCTCTTGGAAAAAAAGAAGATGCAAAACGATTAGCAGAAAAATCCTTAGAAATTGATAGTAATAATAATCCAGAGATAAAAAATATACAATTAAGAATATTAGCATTTCTTTTAGTAAATAATGTCAAATAATAACGATACATTAACAATTGCTCTACCAGCTGGTAGAATGTCCGAAGAAGCCATCGAATTTCTGAATCGTACTAAATATCTAAACGTCCAATTGCCTAATACAAGAGAATTAACCTTTTACGAAGAAAAAAGCAATGTTCGTTTTTTATTAGTCAGAAATCAAGATATACCATTAGTTGTATTGCATGGTGGTGCTAACGTAGGTATTTGTGGTAGAGATATTTTATACGAAAATAGCTATGATTTAACGTTTCCCATTTCTTTACCATTTGGTTTTTGTCGGTTATCGCTTGCAATATCAGAAAAAATGGATACAAATCAATTTTTTTCTAAATCTCATATAAGAGTCGTAACTAAATATCCGAACTTGACAAAAAAATATTTTTTTGAAAAAGGGATAAACGCAGAAATTGTTAAATTACATGGTTCAATCGAACTTGGACCAATATTAGGTATCGCGGATTGTATTGTGGATTTAGTAAGCACTGGAAGAACGCTAAAAGAAAACAACTTAAAAGAAATCGAAGTTCTTTTGGAGTCTTCTGCTACTCTAATTATCAACAGAGCTTCTTATTATATTTTTCATCAAAGAATCCAAGAGTTGATTAAAATCATACAAAAAAATATAAATTGATTTTATAAATGCAATTTATAATATTTTTCGATGGTGATTGTGGATTATGTAATAATATCGTTCAATGGATTTTAAAAAACGATAAAAAAAAACTTTTTTTCTTTTCTTCTTTGAATAGCAATTTCGCAAAAGATTTTATTTTTTCTAGGATTGATAAACACTTGGTTCCGGATTCCATCGTTTTTTATAAAGAAGATAAAATTTATTTTGAATACGAAGCAGTTTTGGAAATATTATCTTTGATGTATCCTTGGTTAAATAGATTAAAGAAAATTTTAAAAATTTCTCCATTAATTCTAATTGGGAACTTTTTTTATCGAATCATTGCAAAATACCGAAAAAAAATATTTAAACCCAAATGTATGTTGGTACAAGGAAGTATTTACGAAAATCGTTTTTTATATTAGTATTCTTTTTTTATATTAAGAATAAAATTTTGAGTTGTTTGATTATTATTGTTATCATAAGCTGTAATGGTTATTGTATTGATTCCTTCTTCGTAATCGAAAGCTTTTAATTTTAAGAAATTTTTATGATAAATATGATTAAATTTATAGATTCCATTTAATTTTAAACCAACATTGGTATTTTCTATGTAATCAAAAGTAATAGTTCCTTTATCGATGGTTTTGTTATTCTGAAAGTGATATTCGATTTTATAAGGCATTCTTCGGGTATTTTTAATTCTTCCAGGATCATATACTTTGACATATAGAGGTCTTTGTTGTGTTAAGCGAATATGGTTTTCTTTATCGGGAATTATCGTAGTTATGCTTTCTTTTTCTTTGTCTAAAATAATGATATTTAAAGACTCGATTACAGGTGGTATATCATCGATTTCTTTCGATAAAACCATAAAAGGATTGATGATTTTTTTTCCGTAATCTTGTAACATAAAAAAATGTAGGTGTGCTCCCATAGATCTACCTGTATTACCAGTTAATGCAAAACTTTCGTTTAAAGAGATAGTGAATTTATTATCAGGTATATAAAATTTTTTTAAATGATAATATCCACTCCAATAACCATTGCCATGATCCAACCATAGTTGATTTCCAGAACCGTTAGGTAATCGATTTACAGACGAAAACATGGTATGAAAACCTAAATAGAGTATTTTGCTATCTTGTATAGGAAATATGGGTAAATCTTCTCCGCTAATATCAATCCCTGCATGGAAGTGATCGTTTCGAGATTCCCCAAAAGTAGAAGTTATAAGATGATTTTCTTTGTAGATATCGATTGGCCAACTGAATTCTTTTGCAATTAAACTAATCGAAAAAAAAACGCTAAAAATTACCATATTGAACTTCATCATCTTAGTTTTAAAAACAAACTATATCTTTGTTGTAAATAAAAATTTCACGAAATAAAAAGAAACATAAAAAAATATTGATATTTTATGATATTTTTAGAAAAGGACACATAGAGGATTTCTATGAATAAAAAGATTAAGATTTCTCAGTTCGCATTGATGAATTTATTGTTTAGTGCATTTTTGATTGGTACATTTATTAGTCCTTTAATCTATTCGGGAATAAAAAAACATATTACTTTAAAAAGTATCCAGACAGATGCAGATCCCTTATCAGAATCGGAACAAATTTCTGCTATCGAATTACAAAAAGCATTTATAAATGTTTATAAAAAAGTTCAACCATCTGTTGTATACATTAAAACCAATATGCTTGTAAGACCACATGCTTGGATTGATTTTTATCAACAAGTGGAAGGTGCTGGCTCTGGAGTTATAATAGATAAAGAAGGATATATAGTAACCAATAGTCATGTGGTAAAAGGAGCAACCAATATAGAAGTTTATTTTAGCAATAATACAAGAGCAATAGCCAAATTAGTTGGAAGAGACGAAAATTCCGACATTGCATTAATCAAAGTTCCACCTTCAGAAAAATTACAGCCTGCGGTATTAGGAGATTCTGATAAAGTTCAGCCAGGACAAATTGTTTTTGCATTAGGTTCTCCTTATGGACTTGCTAGTACTTTTACCATGGGAATTGTTTCTGCTGTTACGCGGTATATTGATAATTCTAAATATTCGCGTATACAAACCGATGCTTCGATTAACCCAGGTAATTCTGGTGGACCATTAATCAATCTTTACGGAGAAGTAGTGGGAATCAATCAATCCATCATTTCGCCCGATGGACGAGGAGGAAGTGTAGGCATTGGTTTTGCTATTCCTATTAACGAAATCAAAGAAACGATACAATTATTAAAAAAAGAAAAAAGGATTATTGGTAAAGCAGCCTTAGGAGTAAGTGTTTCTGATGTTAACGAAAGTCTAAAAGAATATTTGGGAATTCCAAAAAATCAAAATGGAGTGATTGTTCGCTTTGTTGTGCCGGGTTCTGCGGCAGAAAAAGCTGGCATACAAGAAAACGATTTTATCTATAAATTTAACGATCAAAATATCGAATCCCAAGAAGATTTAGTAAAAGCAGTTCAAAAAGCAGGGGTTGGTGCAGAAGTAGAAATTTATGTTATTCGTAAAGGTAATAAAATAAAACTAAAAGCGAAAATTGGCGAAGATACATCAGAATAATATGTTAACAAAAGAAAATGGCATTCATTTTAAAACGATTTCTTCTACCAATCAATATTTATTAGATAATCAATTACCCCATGGGACATTTATAATTGCAGATTCTCAAACCCACGGTAGAGGAAGACATAATAGAAAATGGTATGATATTCCACAGAGTACGTTTTTATTTTCTGTTGTTTTGTATTATAAAAATCATTTAGAGCAATTAAGTTATCTATCTCTAATAACTGCTCTATGTGTTATAGAAGCAATTCATCAAATGTTTAGAGATTTAAATTTACCAGAAAAAAATCTTTTTATAAAATGGCCTAATGATGTGTTGATGTTACAAAATAATACTATTGGTAAATTGGCTGGTATATTGATCGAAACCATTTATAACACAGAACAATACAAAGTTGTAATAGGCATTGGATTAAATTGGAAAGGTGTACCCTCAATCGAAGATGATAAGATAAAATTCCCACCAGTTGCATTGTTTAACGTTGATTTTGAAAAATCACCATCGCTTTTTATCGATTATTTGCTCAACAAATTTAATGAATTTTCCATCGAAAATCCTTATGATTTTGTATCTTATAAAAGTTTAATTCACCAATATCATTTTTTGCACAATAAAATCATCAAATTTGGGAACAAAAAATATCTTGTAGAAAATATTGATGATAAAGGATTTTTAAGATTAAAAGACGAAGATAATAAAATGATTGTTATCAATGATTGGAATGAGGAGTTCGAAATATTATGAATTATTTACTAACCATAGATGTAGGAAATACCAATACAGTTTTTGGTTTATTTTATCAAGAGGAATTAAAGCGTTCTTGGAGGATTGTAACAAAAAGGGATAGAACTTCCGACGAATTGGGGGTTTATTTGAATAACTTTATTACATCTTCAGGGTTTGATTTAAAAGACGTTCAAGCAGTGATCTATTCTTCTGTTGTTCCAGCTTTTAACCCTATATTAGATAGAATGATAGAAGAATATTATCATTGTAAGCCAATAAAAGTTACCTATGATATGAAGTTGCCCCTAAACTTTCTCTATCCTCGACCTTTTGAATTAGGAGCTGATCGCATCGTCAATGCAGTAGGTGGTATAACAATTTACGGCAAAGATTTAATTATCGTAGATTTAGGAACAGCAACAACTTTTTGTTTGATCCGCGAAAATGCTTACGAAGGCGGTGTGATTGCACCTGGACTTAAAATGTCTATGGAGGTTTTGCACAACCGAACAGCACTCCTACCATTAGTAGAATTTTCAAAACCTCCTTGTGGTATATTGGCCGATAGTACTGTTCATTCTATACAAGCGGGGTTTTTTTATGGTTGGGTGGGACTTTTAAAAGAAATCATTCATCAATTAAAAAATCTATATCCTTCGGTTCATTTTCAAGTGATTGCAACGGGTGGATTAGCTGGGGTTATTCATAAAGAGGTTCCAGAATTGTTTGATATCGTAGATAAGGATTTAACCCTTAAAGGACTAAAAATTATTTATGATTATCAAAAATAACCAGCCAATGGCTGGTCTTATATTAGTTTGATAAAATAAATTCTGCTAAATCTTTTAATTCTTTTGGGGACAATGATTTTGTTTGGTTGAGTTGCAACTTCATTACAGTGTCGTATTGTCCTGCGAATTTTCCAGTTGCTAATTTAGGTGCTCCTTCTCCTTTAAGAAATTTAATTAATTCTCCTATATTTCCTTTATAAGCAGAAGCGATTTGTTTTAATGAAGGACCTACAACATCTGCATTGGGTTGATGGCATGCAGTACATCCTTTAGAATTGAAAATATTTTTTCCATTGGGGTTAGCATAAATACCCGAAATGGATAAAATCAAAAAAATCCCTGTAATTTTAATCAGCATTTTATTCATATCGAACTCCTATTTTATAATATTTAATACTATGATATCCATAATTATATCCTGTCAAGCAAAAAATGCTTAAAAAGAACGATTTTTTCTAATCCCATTCCATATAAACTATGTTATTCTCTACAATTACATGATATACTTTTAGATGTTCACAATCATTATCGAAGGCTTCTCCTGTTTCTAACGAAAAGAGTTTTTTATGCATTGGACAAGCTACTGTAATTTTTTCTCCCTTATTACCTACAATTCCTCTTGCTAATACATTTTCTTTTTTATGGGGACATTTGTTTTGAACTGCATAAATGTGATGGTTGATTTTAAATAAAGCAATTTGTTCTTTATTTGGTAATAAATATGCAATTCCTCCATCTTCGGGAATTTCTTCAATATGAGCAATTTTTATCAATGTTTTTGTTTTTAAACTCATAACATTCTCCTATTATTTTATTGGAATTTTTTGATTTCTTACAATTTTGAATTGAATTTCTGGATCAGGTTCTGATGTATTTATAAAAGTTTTGAATTTTTTTCTTATTGATTGATTTTGAATAGCAACTTTCCATTCACATTGGTAATTTTTTAATGATTCTTGAATTTGTTTTTCTAAATCTTCACACAATCCAAGTGAATCGTCAATTATAACAGAACGTAGATAATCAATTCCACCTTCTAATTGATTAAACCAAGTAGAAGTTCGGGTTAATTTATCTGCTGTTTTTATGTAAAACATTAAAAATCTATCGATATATTTTATTAATGTCTCTTTATCTAAATCTTGTGCTAATAATACTGCATGTTGAGGTTTCGCACCACCATTTCCACATACATAAAGATTCCATCCTTTTTCTGTTGCTATAATCCCAAAATCTTTACTTTGAGCTTCTGCACATTCGCGAATACATCCAGATACTGCAGCTTTGATCTTATGTGGTGCTCTTAAACCTTTATAGCGATTTTCAATTTCTATAGCTAATGAAGTTGAATCTTGGACACCATATCTACACCAGGTTGAACCTACACAACTTTTAACAGTTCGAAGTCCTTTTGCATAGGCATGTCCACTTTCAAAACCCGCTTGTATCAACTTTTCCCAAATTATTGGTAGATCATCTAATCTTGCACCAAATAAATCGATTCTTTGGCCACCAGTTATTTTACAATATAGGTTATGTTCTTTAGCAATTTTACCTAATGCAATTAATTTATCGGGTGTTATTTCACCTCCAGGTATTCGCGGAACAATGGAATATGTCCCACCGATTTGAATATTTGCTAAGAAACGATCATTTGTGTCTTGAATCGTATCTTCTTTTAAAATATGCTCATTCCATAAGGAAGCAAGGATAGATGCTATGGTTGGTTTACAAATTTCACAACCTAATCCTTTACCATAACTATGTAGAACTTCTTTAAAAGTTTTATAACCTTTGATTTTTATAATATCAAATAATTCTTGTCTTGTATAGGGAAAATGTTCGCATAAGATCTTTTTTTGTTGCTTTCCATTTCGCTTTAATTCTTCGTCAAGGATAGCTTGAACTAATCCGATACATCCACCACAGCTTGTACCAGCATTGGATTCTTTTTTTAATATGGATAAATCACTAATATCAAACTCATGAATTTTATCTACGATTTCTTTTTTAGAGACATTATTACATTTACAAATGATTACATCATCGGAAAAGCTAAAATGAGTTTTGTTTGATTTAACTTGTGGAAGGATATAGGATTCGATTTCATCAATATTTTTTATATTTTTGTTTATAACAGCATTGACTAGAACATCGTAGTTTGATAAATCTCCAATAAATATACCTCCTTCAATCTCTTTTGTTTCGCGATTGATGAAAATTTTTTTATAAATATTTTTCTCTTCGTTTTTATATTTAATAACATAGTCATTTGAATTATGAACATTACCAAAACTTGCAACATCTACACCAATGAGCTTTAATTTTGTCGAAATGATCGAATCGTAAAAAGAACCAGTGGGAATATTTGGTTCAATTGAGTTCATGATATGTTTTGCTGCAATTTCCGCCATTTTATAACCTGGTTCCACTAGTCCATAGATTTTATTCTTAAAACAAGCAACTTCGCCTATTGCATATATATTTGGGTCAGATGTTTGAAGATATTCATTAACTTGAACTCCACCTCTAGGTCCTAATACCAATCCACAGTCTCTTGCTAATTCATCTCTTGGTCTAATACCAACAGAAAATATAAGCAAATCTGTTTTTAGAATTTCGTTATTGTTTGTGTGTACAAAAATTTGATTATCATTCATTTCTATTTTAGAAAGTGATGTTCCCAAATATAGATTGATTCCTATTTGACTGATTTGTTTAGAAAATAATAAACCTCCTTCTTCGTCTAATTGGGATGGCATAAGCCATTTTTGTAATTCAATGATGCTGGTAGATAATCCAAGTTCTAAACATCCTTTGGCAGCTTCTAATCCTAACAATCCACCACCTACAACAATACTGCTTTGAGATTTTGTTGCAAATTTTGTAATTCGTTCTAAATCTTTGATTGTTCTATACACAAAAATTGGTTGATGATAATTTTCTTTAAAACAGGAAAATGCAATGTCTACATTAGAAATGCCATCAACTGGAGGAACAAATGGGTAAGAACCTGTTGATAGAATTAGTTTATCATAATGATATTTTTGATTATCTTCTGTTATAACTGCTTTTTCTAATGGTAAAATTTTATAAATTTTTTTATAAATTATATTAATATTATTTTTTTCGTACCAGTTTTCGTTTTTTAGATAAAGTTGTTCTTTATTAAATGTTTTTAAATAATTAGATAGTTGCACTCTGTTGTATGGTACTTCTTTTTCTTCTGCGAAAACTATTAAATCAATTTGATTATTTTTATCAAATTTTCGGATATTTTCGCAGAAACGGATTCCTACCATTCCACTGCCAATGACAATAACCTTCATGCAAAGTTTATTGCAAAAAAAATACCTATTAAAGAGAATATAAGTGTATAAACAAAAAGCATTTTTAATGAATAAAAATATATTCAATATTGTATTTTAATCATTTTGGATATTTTTTAGGCATTATCTATTTCTTTGATTAGGTTTTGATAAATCTCTAATGTTTTTTGAATTTGTAACGTGAAATATTGTTTTTGTTCTTCGTCTAAATTCTCTATTTCTTTTAGGTTTTGATAATTCAAATAAGATTCGATGATTCTTTTATTGTCTTCGATAGATGGAGTAAAATCAAACTTTGATGTAGAAGCCATAAAATAAAAATTACTTTTCTGTTCATATTCTTGATTTTTACGAATTGAAAGAAGGGTTTCGTTTCTTTTGTTAAAAGAAAATGTTAATCCACCTTCTTCGCCGCGACGTATGCCAAATATTACGGGTACATTTTTGTGTTTTAAAACGTCTGTGGTTTTTTCTAAATAAGGTGGATGGAAGGCAGAAAAAATTTGTATCGAAGCATTAATGGGATTATAAATTCTTTCTAATGTTGCTAAGAACGGTCTTTTTTTTAGCAATTTTCGACGTTGAATCCATCGAATAAGAATAGGAGAAAGATCCTTTACATCGATAAAAAAACCATATGGATTTGGCTCTTTTATTTTTTCTTTTAATTCTTCGGTAGATTTAACAAAAGGAGCATTTAACTTTATTGCTAAGTCTTTTAAATTATAATGAAATTTAGGACCAGGATTATCACTTACTATATAAATGGGTATAAAATGATTTTTTATGAGTAAATTTCCGATAAGGGGCGTAAACAAAAAACTACGTTCTACACCATCAAAAGGTTCTGTTATAATGACAGCTTTTTTATCGAAAGGATACCATTGCTTTCCAAATTGCTCTTCGATGGATTTTAACAATCCTACATACTCATCGATGGTTTCGTATCGAAAACGAAAAATTGTCGTGATCAATCCAATTTCGAATTCTTGATCTTCGGGTATATCTGGATCAAATAAAAATTTGCCAACCAAATAACTCTCTTCGATGGATAGGGTTTTTTGGGATAATAGTTTTTCTAGAATGTCCAATAAATGTTTTTGATGTTTTTTTACGTACAAACAGAATTGCTCAGTTATATTTTGTGGATTATACAAACGAAAATATTTTTGAATTTTTCTTTCGCCATCGTTTTCGAATCCTTTTAGATAGAGAGCTCCAATTAAAGCCCCTTTTTGGATAGAAGACACAATAGGATTTTCTATTTCTTGAATGATTAAGTCTGCAAGTTCATTTGGAATTGGTTCACTACCATATTTACCAATACCAACTTTTAAAATACCTTCTTCAATAGGTTTTAACGAATTCATTGCTAAGAAACAAAAAAAAATCAAATAAAATAAAATCAAATGATATTTTAAATTATATCTTGATAAAAATTAATGATACTATGAATCATCTTACATCTATCGTAAATTTAAATGATGAATAAATTAATTAACACAATGTAAAAAAATATCTTTAAGAATAAAAAAATACTTGAAAAATAAAGTGAATTAAATACTATTAAATTATGAGTAAAATAAAGTTTTTTATTTTACTTTATTTATGTTTTGTTGTATCTCTATACGGGGAGAGGGTATATTTAAAGAATGGATCTGTGATCGATGGAGAGATTATCCAACAGACGATGACAGCTATTCAAGTAAAGACCTATAAAGGGGAGATTCTAACAATCCAAAAAGACGATATAAGAAAAATCGATTATAAGTTTGATATACGAAAGATAGAAGAAGAGCGACGAAAACAAGAAGAGCAACGTAGGTT
>FMJZ01027169.1_pt1 | contig 144880 bp, 132 predicted proteins | sample 1987881 | NCBI WGS metagenome assembly FMJZ01 (sample SAMEA4378227, study PRJEB15110) | soil metagenome | biome: soil; feature: Field; material: Soil | place: India | collected 2015-03-11 | depth 0 m
TGGTTCAAGGCAATGATCGTCGGTTAAAAAAAGCAACAGAACATACTTATGGAATTGTAAGATTATGTCCCAAAGGAGAAGAAATTTCCGATGCAGTGGTGGTAGGCGATGATCCTCGCTTATCGGATGCAAGAGTGCCCCTTCCACACGAACATAATTATGCACCCAAAGTCCATGATTTTAATAGCCATAGTGGTACCATCAAAATCGAAAGAAGTATGGGTAAACCCTTCGATGAATGCTTGCCGCCTCCTTTTGATCATAGTCCTATTTATGGAGAAAATACTGGATCAGGCAGTGGAATTACAGGCAAAGGCAGGTTCCATGGTGTGATTGGATATGGAGAAAAACAGGGTGTATTAGGAATTTCCGAAAAAAATATTGGTATAGTGGGAAAATCCTTCCAGGGAATGGGAGGAGGATTTTTTTCCGAAAAAGGATTAGATCTATTGGTGGGTAGTTCCCTTAATACAAGTGATAATATCGATGATGTTTTATTTAAAAATGCTTTGGATAAATTATCTCTTTTGGTTAAAGGAAAGAGTTTTTTTCAGAATAGTATTTATTTCGATCAAAGTTATGAAAGTTGTATTGCTCTCTATATGCCAGTAAAAGAAAAAGAAAACTTTTTATCGGGAGATGTAGTGATTGCTTCTATAAAAGAAGGAAATGTACAACGATGTCATCATAAAAAAAGTAATAAAGTAATCGGAGTAGTAGTAGAAAATGCAGCGATCATTCTGAATGCGGATTTAAAAAAAGAATGGGAACAAAAACCAATGTATGATTTAGTTCTAGTAGCCTTCTTTGGTATTGTCAATGTTCGAGTTTCTGCGGAAGTAAAAAAAGTCGAGATTGGAGATCTACTGATGTCTTCTTTTCAGTCGGGGTGTGCAGAAAAATACGAAGGAAGCTTTGAACCAGGAACAATAATAGGTAAAGCATTGGGAGCAGTTAATCAAGGGATAAAAAAAATTCCCGTGCTTTTGACCTTTTAGTCTTCTAGTTCTAACAATTTATGGTATAGCAGATCAATCTTTTTGATTAGGTTAAGAATTTCGTCATATCCTTGATCCTTTCGTATAAAGGATAAGTCGATATGAGGAATTTCTTCTCCGCTAAGACGAAGATCCAAAACGATGTTTGCTTTTTCTATGGGTAGAAAAACATAAGTTTTGTAATAATATCTTAGTAAAATTGATAACACTGCTGTTATAATAAACGATGTAGTAAGATAGATGATCTCTAAATAGTTTTTGTTTTTGTATAGGTCGATAAAACTAACAAAGATCCCTTCGGATGGATCTTTTCCTTGAACATAAGCAAAGTGTATGTTGGGTATAAGATAATTTTGAACAAAGCTTTTGTCGAAATAATAGATTTCGTAATATTTTCCTTGTTGGTTTTGTTCAATTTTTAAGATCCACCCGGGGACTTGTTTATACAGTTCTTGTAGGGGATAAGATTTCGTTAGATTCTGAACTTGGATTAATCGATTTTCTTTTTCTTTTGTTAGATATTCTGTGTATAAATAACTAGTAAAGATTCCACCAGAAAAGAGAAAAAAAATGATGCTAAGTCCTACGGTATTCATCATTTTATTAAAAAAAATTGGGTAATGTTCTCTTAAATAAAAGGTTTTTTCTTCGATAAGAATTTGTATGATGGGAATCAGTCTTAAAAAAATTGTTCCCTTAAAATAAATGGCTCCTGTAAGATCGTAAAATTGATGGTAGTAAAAAATAATCAGAATCCAAGAAGGTAAAACAGAAACAATTTCTATCATCCAATAGGTTTTAAAGAGAGGATTTAAAGTGATGAATCTTAAAAACGAGATGATAGTCATATAAATTAAGATGATGATATAAATAAATTTATAGAGTTCTAATTCAAAGATAGGAAGAAAGGTAATCGAAGTATAAAGGATCAAATAAATTTGGATTAATGCTACAAATAACGAAATTACTAATAATAGATTACTGGAATGAATTTCTTTTAATTTTTGATAAAAAGAAAGAATTCTCATTGATTCTTTTATCGGAAGGAATTGCTATATTCTCATAAAATTTAATTTACGAATTATAATTATTGTAAAAAGTGTAAACAATTATATGGAAAAAATTATCAACATTCTAAAAAGAAAAAAACCTACCTTTTCTTTTGAATTTTTTCCCCCTAAATCTACTGAGGGAGAATCAAAATTAGAAGAATCTATCTTAAAATTATTACCACTAAAACCTGATTTTGTCTCTGTTACTTATGGTGCAGGTGGATCCACTCGTACAAAAACTGATGAATGGGTAAGAAAGATTCAAAACCAATATCATTTAACATCGATGGCTCATTTAACTTGTGTAGGCTCTACGAAGGAACATATAAAATACATCTTAGAAGAACATAAGTCTCATAACATAAAAAACATTATGGCTTTAAGAGGAGATCCCCCAAAAGATAAAGAGTTTTTCGTTCCCGAAAAAGATGGGTTTCGGTATGCAAGCGAATTGATATCGTTTATAAGAAATCAATTTTCCAACGATTTTTCTGTTGGTGCAGCCTGCTATCCAGAAAAACATCCCGAAGCAAAAACCTTAGAAGAAGATATAGAACATTTAAAAATAAAAGTAGAAAGTGGAGCAGACTTTCTTATTACTCAACTATTCTTCGATAACGATAAATTTTTTTACTTTCGGGACCTACTTGTAAAAAAGGGAATCGAAGTGCCTGTTATCGCGGGAATCATGCCAATAACCGCTTATAAACAAATCGAACGGTTTACTCAAATGACTCAGTGCTATATACCCGAAGATTTACGAAATAAGATGTATCGATATCAATATGACGAAAAAGAGCTTTTAAAAATCAGCTTAGAGTATTCGATAAAACAATGCGAAGATTTATTAAGAAATCAGGTTGATGGAATACACTTTTATACTTTAAATCAAAGCAATGCAACTTTTCTTATTTTGAGTGAATTGTTTAAAATTTTTCCTATAACGATATTATAACTGGAATTATCCTTATGGAAGTAAAAGAACAAAAAAAAGAGTATTTAACCCTTAGTCAGATTAGTGATATTGTATTTCGCATCAATTCGGAACAAGATTTGGAAAGTTTACTTACTATCATCATGGATACGGCAAGAAGTTTGTTAAAAACCCAAGGTGCTTCTTTGTTGTTGTATGATGAAGAAACAGGCGATTTAGTATTCGATATTGCAAGAGGCGACAGAAGTAATATATTAGCAAGCAAGAGAGTTCCCAAAGGTCAAGGAATTGCAGGGGAATGTGCAAGAACAAAAAAACCCATCATTGTAAACGATGCACAAAACGATCCGCGATTACTACGCGTTATCGATCAAACCAGTGGATTTGTAACAAAAAAGCTTATTGCTGTTCCTATGCTTGCAAGAGATAAGTTGATTGGTGTATTAGAAGCTGTAAACACATTAGATGGAAGAGATTTTAACCAAAAGGATGTAAAGCTTCTGATGTTTTTGTCGGGAATGGCTGGTATTGCAATCCACAACCGAAGACTTTACGATGAATTAAAAAATCGCGTAGAAGAGTTAAACTGTATCTACGAAATATCACAAAATATCTATCAGTATGATCATATCGATCAATTGCTTGATGGAATCTTGCAAGCTATTTCTCAGGTATTAGAAGTGGAGCGTCTTTCGATTATCTTAAAAGAAGGTAAATCGGACTTTTATGTAAAGAAGACCTTAGGCTTTACGTTAGAAGAAAAAGATATTCGTATTGATCCAGAAAAAGGGGTAAGTTCGATTGTTTTAAAATCCGGAGAACCTTTATTAGTACGGGATATGGTGAAAGATTTGGGGTTATCGCAAGAGAATGTAGTGCGATATAGAACAAAGTCGTTTATTTCTGTTCCCATAAAAAAAGATCAGGAGGTGATCGGAATTTTGAATGTAGCAGACAAAAAGAATGGAATGCCCTTTGATCAGTTTGAGTTAAAAGTACTCCAAACAGTTGCAAGTCAGTTATCGTCGGCTTACCAAAGAATAGAAGCAAGAAAAAGAGAATTCGAGATAAAAATTTATAAAAAAGATTTAGAAACTGCGGCAGAAATACAAAGAAATTCGCTTCCAGATATACCATCAGAAATTGCAGGAATGGAAATTGCTGCTGGTTATAGAGCATGTAGGGATGTTGGTGGGGATTTTTACGACTTTCACTATCATAGCGATAACATGATTTCTTTGGTAATTGCAGATGTATCGGGAAAAGGAGTTCCTGCTGCTCTTTTTATGGAATATTCGAAAACTTTGCTGGGAAGTTTTATTCCGCGATTTTTACATCCAGTTAAAACACTGCAAGAAGTAAACGAAGAGTTGATCAGAAATTCGCGAATGGGTTTATTTGTTACTGTGATGCTCATCCAAATAGAACGAGATTTAAGAAGAATTCGCGTTGCATCGGCAGGGCATAATCATCAAATTTTGTTTCGTCGTTCCATAAAGCAAATCGAACTACTTTCTGCTAAAGGACCACCTTTGGGGGCAATTCCCGATGCAGAATACAAAGAAAAGATCTATCATTACGAACCGGGGGATCTTTTAGTTCTATACACAGATGGTATAACAGAAGCTTACAAAGAAAACTATGTTCAGTATGGAGAAGATCGATTATTCGAAATGATTCAGAAAAATTACGAAAAAAAACCCAAAGAATTAGTTCGATTGATTTTCGATGATGTGCAAAACTTTATCAATGGTTTCGAAATGATGGACGATGCTACTTTAATGATTGTTCGTTTGTAAATTTATTTTTTCTTAAAATTTGCTTGATAATTCTTTACCAAAAAATAATCTAACAAGTATTATGAAAAAAATTCTTTTTATTTTTTTACTCTTATCGATTTCTTGTGCTTCTAAACCAAAACCTACTAGTCCACCACAAGAAAAACCGAATCAAATCCAGAAAAAAACAGGAGATCGAATTGATTGTAATTATTTTTGGCCAGCAAGACAGGTACATGTTTGTATTAAAGAAATGCCTATAGAGGAATGCGAATTCTTGTTTTCTACTGCTCAGTTTATTCGAGAAGATTCCTGTTATTGCGATTCTGCACAAAGAGAGAAAAATCCAGTAAAAACTGCTCAATACATTCAATACGATTGTAAACATTAAGGAGTATCCCTATGAAAAAAATTTTATTTTATTTTTTTACTATTTTTGCTATTGTTTTTTGGGGTTGTAAAACAACCGATCCCACCAAACCACAGCCGGGTAGAAAAGTAGCAATTTCTTGCGAAAACAACCAAACCATTCGTTATCATTATGATCCCAGTTCCGGAACTATCACAGAAAAAGGACCTGTTTTACTGCCAAAGGATATGACCTGTTCCAAGGCACAAAGCCTCGACGAAAAAGAAATTTTAAAATTTAAAGCAGATGGCTTATGGCAGATGTTTTACAAAGAAACCAATAAATTGTTAGGCGAAGGTTTGTATAAAAATGGTAAAAGAGAAGGCGAATGGAAATTTTATGATGCCAACGGAAATCTAACAAAGATCACGATTTATAAAAATGGGCAAAAAGATGGTCCCGAATATGGATACTTCGCTGGAACTAAGATTCTTTCTTACGAAGGACAAAATAAAGAAGGTAAGAAGACAGGTTTGTGGAAGTATTATTCAGATAAAGAACATCAATGTATTTCCCAAGGTAATTATGTAGATGATATGAAAGAAGGAGAATGGGTAGAATGTAGCGAAGATCCTAACACAAAAAAATGGTATGTTTCTTTTAAAGGGAAATATTTTAAGGATTTGAAAGATGGTCCCGTCGAAAACTATTATCCTGATAAACAATTGTCTTCGAAAGGAAGTTATCGAGCAGATCTCAAATGCAAAGAAAATCCACCTCCCGAAGGAGAAAAAGCCTGCGAAAAAAAGATCGGCAAATGGGTGTTTTTTTTTCCCAATGGCAATGTATTAGAAGAAGGAAACTACGATCCCAATACTGGTCGTAGGACCGGTCTATGGAAAGAATACTATCAATCCGGACAATTAAGAGGGCAGGGAAATCGCGAACATACAAAAATAGGACTTTGGACATTTTATAATAAAGATCAAACCATTTTGGGGCAGTTTGAATTTAAAGGAAATGATTTTATGGCAAGTTATTGTGTCGAATTCGAAAACAATAAAAAAATTGCCGAAGGTCCCTGCACAGCCAAAATGATCAAATACGAAGCAGAACAAGATAGTTTAAAAATCACCGCGGGGATGAAGCAAGGCAAATGGAAAGGGTATTATTCTAACGGAAAGTTGGCTTGGGAAGGTGAATTACTAATGGGAAAAAGAAATGGCCATTGGAAATTGTACGACGAAGCAGGCAATCTTGTAGGAGAAGGTGACTATAACATGGATAAAAAGACTGGCTTTTGGAAAGAACTTGTCGATGGAAAGCTTGTAACAAGAGAATACGATGCCTTTGGAAGGTTAAAGAATTAAAGAATTTTTTACAAGCAATATCCGACGGCGGCGCCGACGGGACAAGCATTTCAGATAGGGAAGGTAGAACGAAGGCAGTAAGAGATGTGGTTCAGCATATTTACGAACCTACCTCGAAGTATATTATCAAGAAGCTGTATAGAAAATATCTACGCACTTAAATAGATAAAACAAAAAAGTCATAGCTATCAGTATAATGAAAAAAGGGAGGAAAAGAATGTTCTTATTTAGAATCATTTTGTTTAGTTTGATTTTTTTCACCTTAGTTTTTTCTTCTATCAATTCTACTGAACCTCCCAAGGAGTCCATCCTCAGAATCGAGACGGCGATGCATATGGCAGCAATTAGAAGAATCGGTATAGATAGTTACCGAAAGATATCTTTTTATTGGGTCAGAAGGTAAGACCATAAAAGTATGAAAACTAAAAACAGGAAAATTCATAAAAACTCTAAGGTCACCCATAGGAAGTGGCAATAAAGGAAAAATCAATGCGGTAGCAATATCTCCTGATGGATAGTATGTCGCTGGAGCTGGCTGGACTGGTTATGAATGAGACAATGCTCATTCCATCTATATCTTTGATATCAATACAGGAAGGATCATAACTAGACTTTCAGGATTGCTTGAAGTAATCTCTTATCTTATCTTATCTACTCAATAGATGGGAGATACCTTGCTGTTGGATTGGGATCTGATAATGGTGTAAGGGTTTATAGAACTGGGGACTACTCCTTGGTTAAAGAAGATCCCGATTATGGAGATAGTGTCTATGGGATGGATTTTAGTCAGTATGGAAGGTTAGTTACAACCTCTGGTGTATCAAGCTTTATGATAAAAACTCAAATTAATAAAAAAAATAAAAGTACCGGGTGGAGAAAGACCCCAACATGTAAGCTTTTCTCCAGATGGTTCAAAGATTGCTGTTGGATATGGATATGGTGATGCAACCAATTTAGATGTCCTTACATCAGATGATTTTGATAAACTTTATTCTGCTGATACAAAAGATTTCTTCGGATGTAATTTTGGCAGTGTTAGCTTTCCCTCTGATGGTCTATTTTTATATGCTGGGGGATCGTGTGGTAAACCATTTATTCTTCGCTGTTGGAATAATGCTGGAAAAGGAGCGTATATCGATATTCCTCTTGTAGATAATACGATTTTTCAACTTCTACCTGTTAAAAATGGTGGAGTACTCTTTTGCTCAACTGAGCCATCTTTTGGCATTCTAGATTCAAAAGAAAGACTTGCCTTTTATATAAAAATGAGGTTATAGTTCTTAAGGGTAAAGGGGATCAATTACGGATTTCCTATGATGAGTTATAAGTTTTGAATTCAAAGAATGGGGGAAATCTCCAGCAGTCTTTGAGGATCCGCAGTGGGGAAATGGAGCATTTACAAAAGCTGTAATTGAGGGGTTTAAGAGGCAAAGCAGATCTTTTGGGCAAGGGAAGATCACCATCAGCATGTTAGATGCATTTATCGCAGAAAGAGTAAAAGAGTTTGCCAAAAGAAAACAAACACCTGTATCCGAGAAACGAGAGACGATTCCCGACTTTCTGATATTCTGCTATCGGTAAAATAGAAATAAAATCCTCGCGAAAATCAAACGATATTACAGAAAAACGCGATGCTTTTAGAAAATAAAAAATTAAAGGATTTTTAAATCGTGGGTTGATGGTTCAAACAAAAGAGAACGATGCTGTAAGGTTTCGTTTATAGGAAATTTTTTTTCGAAATAATAAAAACAAACACCGGGATAGATGATTTCTGGTGTTAATTGAATTGGCTTGTTTTGATAGCTATGGTTTTTTAGATACTGGATGGCATTTTTCTTTTTTATAAAAATTTCTTTGATTTTCTGGAATTGTTGGATTTTGAGTTGAATCATTCTTTTTTGGTTTTCTGTAAAAATTCGTCGGTTTTCGATTAGTTTTTTGTAATAATTCAATTCTTCTTGTAGTTGATGGAGTTCTTTTTCGATTTTTTTGAATTCTTCTAGAAGAATTTTCAAAATATGTTTGTTGTTATGATGATATCCAACAAATATTTCTGTTTTTAGAAAAGAATTATTTCCGAAGATTTTACATTGTAAGGATTCAAAAAAAATTGTTTTGCCTCCAATAAGAGAGCCTTTTTCGCTTAGAATCGATATAGATCCATGACAAACGATTTCGGAATTTAGGATGGATTTTTTTACAATGATATTTTCTTGGCATATAATAGAAGTGTTTTCGATAAAATTTGCATAAAGGGTTTTATTGCAAAGAATTGTTCCAGAATTTGCTGTGTTGATTCCTCCTTCGCAAAAAATATTGCCCAGAATACGAAGCATTCCACTTTCTATGTTTCCTTGAACATATAAATCCTTTTCGCAGAATACTTCTAAACCTCGAAGTAAATTTTTTTTGATTCGAATGTTGTTTTTGAACTTTAAATTTCCTTTTTCGGTGGATGCATCATCATCGATGATAAGTTCAGGAAAAATATCGATGGTATTATCTTGTATTTGTAGAACGCCATAAATTTTCGAAATTCCTAAAATAGATCCGTCGTTTTGTTGTAGAAGTTCGATATTCTTTCCTGTTTTTATGGGGATAGGATGAGGTTCTCTTGGAGGGATTTTTTCGCCATAGAGGTTGATTCCTTCTTTTCCTTTATAGGGTGGATACAAAACAAGAATTTCTTTTTTGGGTGGAACAATTTTATAGTATTCGATGTTTTTGTAATCAATGGATCCATCGCTTTTTTGTGGTATGATGGGTTCTAACGAAATCAACAATTTATAACTTCCATCTCGGGATTCTTCCGCAGGAATTCCTTTTGCAATGATTTCTTTGATTTTAAGAAATTCTTTGGAGGTTTTGATTGTTTGAAGGATTTCTAAGATTTTTTCTTTTTGGATTCCAAAAACGATCTTTTTTTCGTTGAGTAAATAAAAGATTTGTTCTTGGTGAAGGGTATCGTAAGGTTTGCCATGATAGATTAAATAACATAAAAGTTTATCTTCTGTAATATGTAGTTCGAACAAGGAATCCTGCATAGTTACAAAAAAATAAGGCAATAAAAAATCTTCAATTAAAAATATTAAATTTTCTGTAAAATGGTTGATTCTATGTGCGATAAAACAGATGATAAAAAACATTTCTAAAATAAAAATTGATAAAATGTTTTAAGAAATTATTCATGAGTTTGATTTAGAAATGTTCATTCATTTTTTTCAAGAAAAGAATGCTTATTTTCGACCTATTGAGGAAGATTATTCTATTAAGGATTTTAAAGATCAATTTCTTAATGGAAAATTCTTAGGCGAAATGGATTTACCCGATGGGAATTTTGTTGTTTTTGCATTTCTTGTAAAAAAAGAATTATCATAACGATCAGGAAAAAAATCCCAGTATGAGCTTGCTAAAAAGATTCTAAAAGAATTGCTAAAAGATACTGGAATCTTTATTTTTTACGACGAAAAGAAGGATTTTCGCTTTTTTTTGGTTTTTGCAGAGTTCTATGGAACAAAAAGAACGTTTAGTCATTATAAACGATATACTTATTTTGTAAGTTCGCGTCTTACCAACAAAATCTTTGTTGAACAAATCCAAAATGAAGGGGATTTTTCTTCGATAGAACGTATCAAACAAGCGTTTGATGTTGAACCCGTAACCAAACAATTTTACGAAGAAATCCAAAGCTGGTATTTTATGGCAATGGATCAAGTGGAATTTCCATAAGATTATCAGTATTCCCAAGACAAAAACAAAGACAGAGAAATTCGTAATGTAACGAGTTTAATTCGTCTGATTACAAGAATCATTTTTATTTGGTTTATCAAAAAAAAGCTAATCCCCAAAACCTTGTTCGATAAAAAAAAATTAAAAAATATTATAAAAAATTTTAACAAACTAAAAGCGATGAATTATTATATCGCGATTTTGCAAAATCTTTTTTTTGCAACACTCAACCAACAGAGAAAAGATCGAAAATTTGCCAAAGACGAAAACATTCATACCAATAGAGAAGAGTATGGAGTAAAAACCCTCTATCGATATAAAAATAAATTTTTAATTAGCGAAAAAGAGATATTAGAACTTTTTAAAGATATACCGTTCTTGAATGGTGGTCTTTTTGATTGTTTGGATAAAATCGATGAATCGGGCAAGGTAATCTACATCGATGGTTTTTCGAGAAACTCCAAAAAAGAAGCAAAAATTCCCGATGAACTATTTTTTGGGACAAAGAAAAAAGCGTAGATTTTTCGGATTATGGATTAAGGTCAAATAAATCTGTTTGTGGACTAATCGAAATCTTAAAAAACTATCACTTTACGATTGATGAAAGCACTCCCATAGATCAAGAAGTAGCATTAGACACGGAACTATTAGGCAAAGTCTTCGAAAAATTTATTTGCTTGCTACAACCCAGAAACAGCAACCACATCGCGAAAAGTAACCGGAAGCTACTATACACCACGCGAAGTAGTCGAATACATGGTAGAAAAAGTCTTTTTAATTATTTAAACAATAGATTTGTATCTTAACTCAACATTACTCAACATTATCATCTATGTTTTTAGAACTACTTTCTAGAACAAACTTAGGCTTGGGAACCCTAAAATTTGAAAAAGTTGATGCTTTGAGATTTTTGTTATTAACACCAGAGAATTTATCTTTTATTTTAATAGTAAATATAACGGAACAATTTCTTTCTCGCCCCATCAAATCCATCTTCGAAGAACTCGACTTTTCGAAATGCACTCAAAAGAATTGCAAGTATCTCGAACATTCTTATGAATTTGTAAAGTCCGAAGAGGTGTATTTTGATAAGGTGATGCTCGATCGAAGTGAACTTGACAAATTTGTTTTCGATGCATTAGGCTTAATCGAAGACGAACAACTCCAAGTCTATTACGCCGTGTTAGAACCCGTCAAAAATTGCCTACTAAAAGTAAAATCAAAATAAAGTGAGGAGTAAGAGATGAGGGGCGAAAAGTAGGTCATTGCCATTGTTGAGAAGAAAAATGGCAAATAGGGGTAGGGTGTGGGGGATATGATAAATAATATCAATAAAAAAATAATATAAAAAAATATAATAATTAGCTAATTTTTAAGCTGCGGGAAACGAAAATTCACTATAAACTTCTAAATTTGCATGACTCACCCTATTGTATGCAGAATAATTATTCCCAACCTGGATTTGAGAATGAGTTAACTCACCCTCTGGTGAAAGGTGGGGTTTAATAAAAATTGGCTCAACAGGGATTTCTTCTTCTTGCATTTCCCAGTCTAGCATGATACGAATGATGAAACTCATCGAGAAGCCTAAAAGAAACCGCAGTTCATACAACTTGCCCCAATAGGTAGGCTGAATGTGAATTTTTTTTATGACATAATTTTTGGTTCTTGGCTGGTAGGATGCGGTAAGTGTTCTTTTTGTAGGGGCCTGACTAATCAAATAAAGATAAGCTAAATATTTTCTTAAAAGATAATCCACTGCAAGAGATAGATTGCCTTCGAATCGTGTTTGTGTAAGTTCCATCAAATACTGATAGTGAAACGGAGTGATATTAATCGATGTAATGCATTCATCCCAAGTAAAAAAATGTTGTCTTCTCATATTCATTTAATATGCTTTTTTGAAAAATTTATCATAAAAAATTTCTCCCAAGGCGAAAAAAAATTATCGAAACATATTACCATTGCATCTAAAAAAAAAACTACAGAAAAAAACTTCCAGTTAGAATAATAAAACAAAATTTTTATTTTGTTATCATCAAATCAAAAAAAATGGGTCTTATGTTCAACAAACCAAAAAGGGCGTTGATTTTATCTGGTGGGGGAGCGAGGGGCGCATACCAAGCGGGTGTATTGAAATTTCTAAAAGAAATGGATTGGGAGCCCGATCTGATATGTGGCACTTCTGTGGGTGCTGTGAATGCTGTGGCTCTTGGTTGTGGGTTGTCTCCGGAAGAAATTGCCTTACTCTGGAAAGCAATCGAAAAAAGGCAAGTCTATCGCATTTCCTTCTGGAAGCAACTTCAATATTATTTATTTCGTAAAGGCTTTGTTCCGCTAATGGATACAGAACCATTAAAAAATTTATTATTACAAAATTTTGATATCCAAAAATTAAGAAAAAGTAAGACAGAAATTATCATCACTGCTGTCAATATTCTAACGTCACAGCTCAAGTTTTTTAACAACAAAGAAATTGATATTGAGCATGTGATGGCTTCTAGTGCAATTCCTATCTTGTTTCCTTGGCAATACATCGATGGTGAACCTTATTGGGATGGTGGAGTTATGGCAAATACCCCCATATTACCTGCATTAGAAAGAGGAGTAAAAGAAGTAATTGTGGTGCTACTTTCTCCTGTTGGTGGTCAAAAATTACCTCTACCGAATACAAGAACACAAGCATTAGAACGGGTGTTTGAACAAGGATTGATTGGATCTTATCAGGCATTTATGACGCATCTTGCCTGGCAGAAAAAAATCAAATGGAAGAAGGGATTATTAAGTGCAATGGCACGTCGTATAATAACAATCGATGATATAAAAATTGCTACTGTTGCTCCAGTAAAGATGCTTGGTTTTGGATCTTTATTGCGATTTACCCAACAACAGGCAGATGTACTTTTACATGCAGGTTATAATGATGCACGTTATCAATTAGCTGAATTTTTTAAATTAACAGAAAAAGCGTGATTATAAGTTAGACATTAATAATTTACTAACTATTGATATTAGAAATTCCATGAGAGTGAGTTTATTTTTTTAGAACTTAATAATAATTCTACTTTATGTATTTCTGGTTAGATGGAATTTATCACAAAACTAAGTAGTGATGAAAATAATGTCTTATTAAGATGAAAAATAATTGACCCATTAATTATTTATTTTTTATTAACCGTAAGGTTGGTTTAAATAAATGGTTAGTTATTTATGGACAGATTTTATACTAAAATAAAATTTAAGAAAATAAAAGGATTGTTATTATTAATTTTTCTCCCTATGATATTAGTTCTAACAGGAATTAATACTTTAATGATTTTTAGACAGGGTGATGAGGTAATGCATATCCAGACTGTAAGGGAAAGTATAGAAAAGTCTTCTTATTTTATTCCACATTTAACTAATGTTCCTAATGCTTATAAACCACCATTATTATTTTGGTTAGGGATAATAGGAGAAAAAATATTTGGAAAAAACCTATTTGCAGATCGGATTTTTATCGGTATACTAGCAATTTTATCTATGTTTATTATTTTTAAAATTATTTTTTTAATCACTAATAATTATAAATATGCTTATATTGGAGGTCTGTTATTTATAACATCTTTTGGAATATTTAAATTTAGTAAATTATTAATGAATGAAATACCAATGGTATTTTTTATTTGTTTAGTCCTTTTATTGATTATAAAAAAAAATTATGCATTTGCAGGTTTGTTTTCTGGTTTAGCTTTTATGTTGAAAGGTCCTATTTTTCATGTTTATATGTTAATAATTTTTTTTAATTATCTTATCTTATTTTTGTGGAGACCTAATATAATTTGCAACTATAAACAATTCACAAAAAAAATATATAAATTATCTAAAAAATGGATTTTGTTTTTTCTAATTTCATTGATTATACCTCTATTATGGGTTTTTAGTTTAATAATTACAAATCACAATGATATAATATGGTTTTTCTTTATTAACGAAAATCTTGGAAAGTTTTATACAGAAAATCAATCAGTTTTTAATATACTTTGGGGTATTTTTATTTATTTTATTCCATATTCATCTGGAATAATTTTTACTATTTTTTGTTTTATCTTGAATCATAAAATAAAATCAAAGACAGACTTTTATATTAGTTGGTTTTTATTATCAGGGATATCTTTTTGGATATTTCATTTATATCCAGATAGAAAAGACCCTTATTATGTCTTACCTTCTATACCATTAGTGTTATGTTCAATTAGTATGTTATTTTATAGAAATTACTATATAGAAAAAAAATTTATAAATATAAATATTATTCAATCTATTATAGTAATCCTTATATTAATTTTTTTATTAAGTTTTGTATCGTTCAATATCTTAGTATTTATTGGCTTAATAATCCTTATGTTATTATATTTAATCTTATATTTTAATGTTCTAAAACGTTATAAGTTACATATATTTTTTCTATTAAATATTATGTTATTTTTATATATTCAAATTATATTATTACCATATTATTATAGACCTATATTTCCAGCTTATTTAAAAAATGAACTTGTAAATAAGAAAGTATGTCTTGTAAGTAATAATTATTGGGATTTATTTGAATTTAACATAAACTTTAATAATAAATTCAATGTTATACATGTTTCTCCTAATATAATTTATAAATGTATAGAACAGAAAAGAGATTTAATTATACTGGATGGAAATTTGCATAATCAGGATAATTATATTTTGAAATACGAATGGTATACATGGAATTATAATTTAAGATTTACATATAAAAATTTAAAGGAAATACTGATAGATAAACCTATATATAAAAGAATGCAATATTATGAATATAAATAAGAATATATTTTATAATATATATAAAAATAATAAAATAGTACAATATTTACCATTGTTATTTATACTTTTTTTCACTTTTGTATTTATTTCAATTAAAGATTATTTAAAAGCTATTAATTACAGTTCTTCTTATGATAAGAAAGATTTTAATAATTGGGACATATGTTTAGAGTTTTGTAATATTATAAAAAAATGTATAATAAATAAATATACATTAGATAATAATTATAAATTCGAATTAAATTTAGCCTGCTATACAGGATGTAACAAACAAAAACATCTTATTCAGAAATGTCAATATGAAATATTGGATAAAAGTAAAACTGAAATTCAGTGTCAAAATGTAGCTAATTGTATAGAAGAGATTATAAAAATAAAACCATTTAAATAAATTATGAAAATAGTAGAAATAAAACATAAAAATATTGATTATAATATTGTGGAGATATTTCCGAAAAAGAAAGAACAAATAATAGATGTATCCATTTTATTACCTACTTATAACGAAATTGATAATTTAAAGATCTTAATACCAAAATTAGAAAATATTTTAAGTAAATTAAATATATCTTATGAAATATTAATAATAAATGATTATACAAATGATGGTACATATAATTATATTTTAGACTTAATAAATCAAAATAAAAGTATACATTTAATTGAACGATATAATTGTAAAGGATTAAGTTCTGCAATTATTTTAGGAATTCAAAGAGCATATGGTAATAAGATTATTATAATGGATAGTGATTTACAACATGATGAGAATATTTTGCCACAATTTATTAAAAATTTAGATAATTATGATCTCGTTATAGGTTCAAGATTAGTTAGAGGAGGAAGTTATGGAAATATGAGATTATATAGAAAAATATTAAGTTTTTTAGCAAATTTATTAACTAGAATTCTATTTAATTTAAAAGTAAAAGATACAATGAGTGGTTATTTTGGTTTGAGAAAAAAAATACTAAATGAAGTATTTTTAGAAGGTAAAGGTTTTAAAATTTTATTAGAAATTTTAATTAAAGGAAAATATAAATCATTTATTGAAATACCATATACATTTAAAGAAAGGAAAAAGGGAAAAAGTAAATTTAATATTGAAATTATTATAGATTATATAATACAATTGATAGAGTTAAAATGGCATATTAAAATTAGTAATGTTGTTATAAAATATTTAATTGTGGGATTCTTAGGTATTTGGGTAAATTTATTTGGACAAATTTTAGTTAGTGAATTATTTAATTGGCATTATATTAGAGGTATGATTTTCTGGCCATCTCTTTCTGTGTTTTTTGGATTTGAATTAAGCGTTTTTTTTAATTTTATTTTAAATCATTATTGGACTTTTGCTTTAGAAAGAATGCACAATAGAAAAATAATATCTACGTTTTGGTATTTTATTAAGTTTCAAATAGTATCTATTTATGGATTTATTATACAAATTTCATTGTGGTATTTTATCGTAAATTTAGTATATTATAATAGTCCAATAATAGATTATATGGCAAATTTATTAGGAATACTCTTTGCAACATTTAATAATTATATCTTAAATAAAAATTTTACATGGAGTAAAGATTTTATATTCTTATCCAAAGAAGAAAAGAGTAATCATATTCATTTTGAAAATAATTGTTTTAGAGAATTATAAGATTTCCTTAATCCTGTATGTTAACCATTGTTTTAAGGATTCTAATTCTTCTAAGCATATAGTATGTGCAATAGGATATTCTTCCCAATGTACGTTATAACCATATTGTTTTAATAATTGATAATGTTTTCTTGTAATTGAAATTGGTATTAAATCATCGAATTGACCATGAGCCATAAAGATAGATGAATTTTTTGATTCTTCTGTAAAATCTTCTGGATTACCGAATAAATAACCAGATAAACATATTAGTCCTGCATAGGGTTCTTTTGATCGTAAACCAGTATATAAAGAAACAACACCACCCTGACTGAATCCAGAAAGGAATATCCAATTCTTAGGAATAGAAAATGTTTTTTGAATAATTTCTACACTTTGTTCTATGAGATTACGTGAATTACTTAAACCAATTTCTTGATCTCCATCAATATCATACCATTTCCAGCCCATATAATAAGGTTCTGGAGCATTAAGTAGCAAAGTATGAATTTGATCCTGTAATAAGTAACGTGGAAAGTCCTGATAAGAGTACATCTCATCTCCTAAACCATGCATAACGATCAATAAAGGAGATTTACCTGTTTTTGCTGGAAAAAAAATATTTCTTAAGGGGATTTCTAATGTATTTGTTTGCATGGATTATTCTTCAATTATTTCTTTGTATCCTGTTCCCCTTCTATGAGCTTTTTTTCTTTTACTTCTTAAATTTCTTTTTTCCCGTTTTTTTTGAATATTTTGACGAACTTTTTTTTCTGATTTTAGCTTTTTCACGATTACCAAAAAAAATTGTAGCACTACAATATCAACTATCTTTTTTGGAAGTAGTGTTAAGCTGGGTAGAAATTGATTCTGATGCTTTAAAATTTAATATAAAAAATTTTAGAAAAATTTTAAAAAAAAATACAAAATTTTATGCTGTGGTTAAATCCAATGCTTATGGACATGGAATAAGACAAGTCTCTAAGATTATACAAAACGAGGTAGATGGATTTGCCATCAATCATATATCAGAAATAAACGAAATTTACGATTTAGTCGATAACCCCATCTTAGTTATGGGAGGATACGAAGAATCGGATCTAAAAAATCTTTTAGATAAAGATTATCGACGCATTATGTTAGTATTATCGAATTCCGATCAACTTAAAATATTAAAAAGCATTCTTAAAAAAGACGTACAATTTTTTATTAAAGTTGATACAGGAATGTCTCGGTTAGGATATCGACCAGATTCAAAAGAATTTCTTCAATTGTTGGATCTCTTAAAAGATCACCAAGATCAAATCTTAGGGCTTATGACCCATTTTTCTAACGTAGAAGATGTTACAGAACAGTCTTATGCTTATCAACAACTACAACAATTCGAAAAGGCAAAAAAAATTTTGTATCAGTATTTTCCTAAACGAAAAAAGTTTTTTCGTTTTCATAGTGCATCGAGTGCTGCAACAATGTTAATTCCTAAATCGCATCAAGATTTAGTTCGAATTGGCATTTCTTTGTATGGGTTGTGGCCCTCTCTTCCCACAAAATTATCTGTATACAATGTTTACAACGATTCTTTCCAGTTAAAACCTGTATTAAAATGGAAAACTCGCATTGTCCATATCAACGAAGTTCCGCCAGATAGCAAAGTAGGATATGGATGTAGCTATCACACTTCGAACAGGACCAAGATCGCCGTTTTACCCGTTGGTTATAACGAAGGTTATGATCGCAGTTTATCAAATCGAAGTTCTGTCATCGTTCGCGATAAAAGAGCTATGGTAATCGGTAGAGTTTGTATGAACATGATTATGGTAGATGTTACCCATATTCCCAACGTTCAAGTAGGAGACGAGGTGATTTTAATTGGTGGGTCCGCGAAAACAAAAGAAGAAGTATCTGCTGATGATTTAGCAGATTGGGCAAATACCATCAATTACGAAATTGTAACCAGAATCCATCCATCGATTCCGCGAATTGTTCAGTAGATTATGAATCCTATCATCGAAGTAAAAAATTTAAAAAAACGTTTTAAAGATTTTTGGGCATTAAAGGGGATTGATCTAGAAATTCCTCCTGGAACCTTTGTTTCTGTTTTAGGCCCTAATGGGGCAGGGAAAACCACTCTTTTAGAAATATTAGAAGGATTACAAAAACCCACAGAAGGTGTAGTAAAACTTTTCCAAAGAGAATGGACTAAGGAAAATGAAAAGTTCCTAAAACAAAAAATAGGTTTATGCTTACAAGAAACGCGATTTATCGATAAACTTACTGTAAGAGAAATCATGATGGTTTTTTCAAGTATCTATGATGTTTCTAAATCTCGCGTAGACGAAGTCATCGATCTATTAAACCTAAACGACAAAAAAAATACTTATACAGAAAACCTTTCTGGTGGTCAAAAACAACGATTAGCACTTGCTATCAGTATTTTACACGAACCAGAATTGTTATTTTTGGATGAACCAACTACGGGTCTAGATCCCGAGGCAAGAAAAAATATCTGGGATGTACTGTTGTACTTTAAGAAAACAAACAAAACCATCATACTCACGACTCATTACATGGAAGAAGCACAAAACCTTTCGGATTATATTTATTTAATCAACCGAGGAAAGATTGTTGCAAAAGGAACTTTAAACCAAATTCTCCAACAGTATGGCAAATTTGTTTCGTTGGTTTTTCATTACGATCAAATGGCTTTAAGTCAAAAACAAAAACTCCATAGGTTATTACAAAAAGATCAAGAACTATTTCAGTTTCAGCTCTTTGAACACGAGAAAAAAATCAAGCTTGTCCTTAAAGAGACAAAACAACTAATGGAAATAATAGAAAACTGGATCGCGAAGTTAAAAAAACTTCGGTTAAACCTATACGATTTAGAAATTCATCGCCCCAACCTAAACGATGTCTTTTTGTATTTAACGGGAACAAATTTAAAACAAGAAAGCGAATAGAAAACTTATGAAGCAAATCCAACAATTGTTTTTAATCAGTGTAAGAGAATTTTTAAGAGAACCAGGAATATTGTTTTGGGCATTTGTTTTCCCCATCAGTTTAGCGTTAGTTTTAGGACTTGCCTTCGATACAAATCGAACAACCCAATATCCCATTGGTTTATCTCAAATTCCTCCAGATGTTCTAAAAAAATTTGAACAAAATCCTCACCTAAAAATCGATGTTTTAGAAAATAAAGATCAAGTGAATGCTTTCTTAAAAAAAGGAAAAATTGTTTTATTCTTAGAGTTTCGTCAAAATGCATATTATGTTTATTACGATAAAAATTACGACAACGCGAAATTAGCCTATTTAGAGGTAATAAAGACACTCTCGAATTCATCTCAAAATCAAATTATCGAAAAAGAAATCGAAATAGCAGGTGCGCGATATATCGATTATTTTATTCCTGGTCTCATTGCAATGGGCGTGATGAATAGTGCCTTATGGGGTATCGGTTGGACCTTTATCAATATGAGGATAAAAAAACTTTTAAAGATTTTTAGCGCTTCTCCTGTGAATAAAAATTATTTTTTTATTGCTTTTGTATTCGCGCGAGGGTTGTTAAGTATAATAGAAAATCTTTTGTTGGTGGTAATTGTTTCTTTCTTTTTTAAGATTCCCTTCTTGGGTAATCTTTTTGATCTGATTTTCGTGTATTTAGTGGGTTATTTAAGTTTTTCTGGTATTGCTATCTTTGCAGCTTGTAGAGCCAATACAACTGTTGTAGGAAATGGTATTATCAATGCGATCACATTACCCATGATGGTGTTTTCGGGAATCTTTTTTAGTTATCATTCTTTCCCAGAAGTTTTGGTCCGAATCATTCAGTATTTGCCTTTAACTATTTTGGCGGATCTAATTCGAGGCATATTTCTGGAAGGAATCATCTGGAAAGATTATATTTTCCCTTTGTCGATTTTAGCATTCCAAGGATGGATTTTTTATTTAGTTGGTAAAAAATATTTTCTTTGGAAATAGTATCATAAAATTATTGGTTTTGTAGGTTTAAAAAAAAATTTGGTATAAGACCTTTATAAGGAGAAGAAATTGAAGGTAACAATTATAGGTTCTGGATATGTCGGTTTGGTGACAGCTGTTTGTTTTGCAGATTTAGGACATGACGTAATTTGCATCGAAAAAGATGAAACCAAACTCCAAAAGCTTAAAAAAGGCATCGTTCCTATTTATGAACCCGGTCTCGATGAATTACTAGAAAAAAACATCCAAGCAAATCGAATCCGTTTTTCTCATTCCATCCAAGAAGGGGTAAGTTTTTCGAATATTTTGTATTTATGTGTTGGTACGCCCCAAGGCGAAGATGGGAAAGCAGATCTTTCTCAAGTAGAAGAGGCATCTCGGCAAATTGCACTTTACATGGATGATTATAAATTGATCGTAGAAAAATCTACTGTGCCTGTCAATACCCATCAATGGGTAAAAAAGACCATCAAAAGATACTTAAAAAACAAAGAAATTGAGTTTGATGTTGCCTCGAACCCAGAATTTTTAAGAGAAGGTTCTGCTATCTATGATTTTATGAATCCTGATCGTATTGTAGTAGGTGTAGAAAGTAAAAGAGCTGAAGAATTATTAAGAGAACTTTATAAATATTTTATAGAAAAAAATTTTAAGTTTTTGGTGACTACACCAGCAGCAGCAGAACTAATTAAACATGCTTCGAATTCTTTTCTTGCAATGAAAATTTCTTACATCAATATGATTGCAGATCTCTGTGAAAAAGTAGGAGCAGATATAAACCAAGTGGCTGATGGTATTGGTTCCGATAAACGCATTGGAAGATCTTTTTTAAATGCTGGTATTGGTTATGGTGGTAGTTGTTTTCCCAAAGATGTAAAAGCTTTCATTAAAATTGCAGAAGAACATGGTTTAGAGTTTGGCTTACTAAAAGAAACAGAAAAAATCAACCAACAAAAGCGACTTCGGTTTATCGAAAAAATCGAAGAGGTTTTATGGATCAGCAAAGAAAAAAATATTGCTGTATGGGGACTAGCTTTTAAGCCCAATACCGATGATATCCGAGAAGCACCTTCCATTGATGTTATAAAAGAATTAGACCGCTTAAAAGCCAATTTGTTTTTGTACGATCCCAAAGCAATGGATAATTTTAAAAGCATCTTTCCAGAAAAAGAAAACATTCATTATACAAATGATCCCTATTCCGCAGTAGAAAATGCGGATGCGTTGTTGATCTTAACAGAATGGGATGAGTTTATTCACATCGATTTAAGCAAAGTAAAAAGCAAGATGCGACTCCCCATTATCATCGATGGTAGAAATATATATGATAAGAATCGATTAGTCCAAATGGGTTTTGAATATTACTCCATAGGTAGATAAAAATGAAGGTAGCATTAATTACAGGAATTCGCGGACAAGACGGAGCTTATTTATCCAAATTCTTGTTAGAAAAGGGTTATAGAGTAGTTGGAGCAGATCGAAGAAGTGGAGATTCTTCGAATTGGAGACTCAAAGAATTAGGAATCGAAAACGAAATCGAAGTGGTGTACATGGATCTTTTGGAGTTTGACAATATCTTTCGTACTATACAAAAAATTCAACCAGACGAGGTATACAATTTAGCAGCACAAAGCTTTGTTGCCACTTCTTTTGAACAACCTTTATTAACAGCTGATGTAGATGCATTAGGCGTTGTTCGCTTGTTAGAAGCATTAAGGTTGATAAAACCCGATGCAAAGTTTTACCAAGCCTCAACAAGCGAAATGTTTGGAAAGGTTCAAGCTATTCCTCAGAACGAAAAAACGCCTTTTTATCCTAGAAGTCCTTATGGTGTATCGAAGGTTTTTGGACATTGGATTACTGTTAACTATCGCGAATCTTATAATATGTTCGCTTGTTCTGGAATTCTTTTTAACCATGAATCTCCTCTTAGAGGTCTTGAATTTGTAACGCGAAAAATTACTTACAATTTGGCTCAGATCAAGTTCGGGTTAAGAGATAAAATTGTCTTGGGAAACCTAGATGCGAAAAGAGATTGGGGTTATGCTAAAGAATATGTAGAAGGTATGTGGATGATGCTTCAACAAAAAGAGCCCGATGATTATGTTCTTGCAACAGGAGAAACTCATAGCATAAAAGAATTTGTGGAAAAAGCTTGCTATTTTGCTGGTTTTGATCTAGAATGGGAAGGAAAAGATGATAACCTAAAAGGGATTGATAGAAGATCTGGTAGAGTGATTGTAGAAACCTCAAAGGAATTTTATCGTCCAGCAGAAGTTGAACTTTTGATAGGAGATGCGTCAAAAGCAAAAAGAGTATTGGGGTGGCAACCTAAAACGAGTTTCGAAAAATTAGTAGAAATTATGGTAGATGCTGATTTAAAAAGAGTAGCACAAGAGTTAAATCGATGATATTTTGACATTAAATATGAAAGAACTAATAGAAACCATCACCGATATTCGATTAGAGCGAAGAGATTTTCGTCATACAAAGATTATTTGTACCCTAGGGCCAGCAACCAATACGCCAGAAATGATTGAGCAGCTCGCAAAAGCTGGGATGAATTTAGCTCGAATCAACATGTCCCATGGAACGCAAGAATCTCATCTTAAAGTGATCAAAGCAATTAAGGGATTAAACCGAAGACTTAACCATCCTATTGCGATTTTGATGGATTTGCAAGGTCCAGAGATTCGAACCGGAGAAGTAGGAGATACCCTACATTTAAATGTAGGAGAAATCTTTACTTTTACAGTTATTCCCGATATAAACGTAGAAGAAAAAAGTGTTTTCGTAAATTATAAAGATATTATCAAAGATTTAAAAAAAGGTGACAAGATAACCGTCGATAATGGACTTATTAACTTACAAGTACTCGATAAAAACGAAGAATTTGGTACTTTAAGGTGTAAAGTTTTAGAAGGTGGAAAGTTGGGTTCGCGTAAACATATTAATCTACCAGGTGTAAGAGTAAATTTGCCTTCTATTACAGAAAAAGACAAAAAAGATATTTTGTTCGCAGTAGAACATGACATTGATTTTATAGCATTATCTTTTGTTCGAAGTGCAGATGATGTAAGACAAGCAAGAGAAATTATCGAAAAAGCTGATGGTCATGCTCAGATCATTGCAAAAATAGAAAATCAAGAAGGTATCGAACATTTCGACGAAATTCTCGAAGAAGCAGATGGAATCATGGTAGCACGAGGAGATTTAGGCGTAGAAATTGAGATAGAAGAATTGCCCGTTGTACAGCGAGAAATGGTTCGCAAATGCATAAAAAAAGGAAAACCCGTAATCGTTGCTACCCATATGTTAGAATCTATGATAGAAAATCCTATGCCCACAAGAGCAGAGGTTACAGATGTAGCCAATGCTGTGTACGAGCAAGCAGACGCCATCATGCTTTCGGGAGAAACTGCGGTAGGAAAATATCCTGTAAAAGCCGTTACTATGTTGGATAAAATTGCCCGAAGAATCGAAAAAGAAAAGAGTTTGAACTTTCACTTAGAAAGAGAAGCAACTTCTATAAGAGAAAACCTTGCAAAAAGTGCATGTCAATTAGCAGATAGTATTCAAGCTCCGGCTATTGTAGTAATTACAAGACGGGGTGCATTTGCCAAACAAGTTGCATCTTTTCGACCCAAGAAAGCTATTATCTATGCATTTACGAATATGTCGAGTACCCGAAGAAAGTTGTGGTTGGTTCGTTCTGTTGTTCCCTTTTTGATGGAATTTTCGAAGGATCCCGAGACCACCATTCGAAGAGCATTCCAAAAACTTAAAGAAAGAAGCCGAGTTTTACCAGGCGATCCTATCGTTGTTTTATCCGATATAGAAGCTGGCGGAGAAAAGGTTACAAGTGTTCAGATTCGAGTTTTTCAGTAATAATTTTGTAATAATTTGATTGTAATTAAATTCATTTATTAAAAACTGGTCTTATGAAAAGAATCACATTACTATTAATACTAAGTTTGGTTTTTGCAGTAACTTGCAAAAAAGAACAAAAAGTAGAAAAAAGCGTTAGCTTTGTGGAATTACAAGATGGTGCAGAAGTTGTAAGTCCAGTAAAAGTGAAATTACAAGTAACAGGAATGCAAGTAGCTCCTGCAGGAGAAGTAAAAGAGGGAACTGGACACTTTATTATTTTAGTTGATGGTCCAGATTTTATCGAAGCTGGCCAAGTTATCCCATCTGATGAAAAAAATATTCATCTAGCAAAAGGCGAAACAGAAATAGAAATCAACCTACCAGCTGGAGAACATACTTTAACAGCTCAATTTGCTGATGGCGAACATAAATCTTATGGTCAACCACTTGCAAAAAAGATTAAAGTAGTTGTAAAAGAATCCAAAGAAGAGTCAAAAGCACAAGAGAAAAAATAATTTTTATATCGTTAGGCGGTAATTCGCCGCCTAATCTATTATTTTTCTACATCCACCATAAGCAATACCCCACTGACCTAAATAGTAAAACAACATAATTCCTAATTGTGCATAGGGAAATGGTTGAACAAATTGATTGATGGCAATCATACTATCGGAGATTAGAAATAAAACTGCACCAACAACTGCGTAAATATTCCAATATTGATAAAAGTTGGTCGTTATAGCCATTGTAGTAATCACAAAAATATATACTAAAACGGGGATTTTTAAATCCTGTTGTAAGTTCGGTATAATCCAATAACTAACTCCGATAGAAGCAAATAGAATTATCAAAGAAATTAAAAGTCCTTTAAAATTAAATTTAAAATATTTTATAAAATAAATTATATAAAAAATATGACCTATCAAAAAACTGCTTAGTCCTAGCTTAAAATAAACCTCTTCGGAATTGGTTAAAAAAATATCTCCCAAAGAGCCGAATAACAAACCAACGGTTAATAAAGCATTTTTCTTTTGATAAGTATAAATTGCCAAACACCAAATGGGCAGGGGTTTTATCAAAAAATCCAATAGAAAAGACCCAAAAATGTGGTTTAGGAATATATATAGAATTCCTCCAGTTATACCAACAGTTAAAAGTAAGGTGTTTTTTATCATAAAAAAACATCTATTTATAACAACAATCTTGTCAATACTATTGACTCTTATTCTTGTTTTGTTTTTTTGCTTATATGGAAAAAAATTATTATTTAGATACATTAAATGAAAACCCTTTACTCAACTTAGAACCGAATCTTCCTATCGACTTTAAAACCATCATCGAAAGAAAAGGAAAAGATTTTTTACCAGCACTAGAATATTATAAAAAGATTGCTTTAGATCGAATCCATCAAATCAAAAAAAATACCGAAGAGCCAAATTTTGAAAATACAGTATTAGCATTAGAACAAGCTGATCAAGAGCTTTATGAATGTTCTTCTGTATACTATGTTTTATTTAGTGCAGAATGTATCGAAGATATACAAAGGATTGCACCAGATGTTTCTTCTTTTTTAGCAAAACATTCCAACGATATATACTTAGATGCAGAACTCTTTAAAAAAATAGATTATGTTTATAAGACAAAAAATGGTATAAATAACTCAGAACAATTTCGTCTAACGGAATTGATTTGGAAAAATTTTAAACGCAATGGTGCTTTATTAGACGAAGAAAAGAAAAAACGATTGCGCGAAATAGACGAAGAATTGTCAAAATTGTCCCCGAAATTTTCCGAAAATCTATTAAAATCTACCAATGCCTTCGAATTGCATATAACCGATCCCGACGATCTAAAAGGTTTACCAAATAACTTAATCCAAACTGCAAAAGAAAATGCACAAAAAAGAAACAAAGATGGATGGGTCTTTACCCTCCAAATGCCTGAATATTTACCTTTTATCACTTATTGCGAAAAAGAAGATTTAAGAAAGACAATGTATTTGGCTTTTCGTTCCAGAGGATTAGGAGGCGAAACAGATAATAGACCTGTCATAAAAAGAATTCTGGAATTAAGACACCAAAGAGCAAATCTATTAGGTTATAAAAATCATGCAGAGTATATGCTAGAAGAGCGAATGGCAAAATCTCCAGAAAACGTAAAAAAATTTCTCGATGAATTGTATGTTCATGTAAAAGATTATGCTCTAAAAGAAAAGGAAGAACTAGAAAAATGGATCTATCAGGAATATAATCTAAAGAAAGAACTTCAACCTTGGGATTATCGATATTATGCAGAAAAATACAAGCGATATTTGTATGATATTGATCAAGAAGTTCTTCGTCCCTATTTTCCCTTAGAGAATGTCCTTGATGGAATCTTTCTGGTTGCAAAAAAGCTCTATAATTTATCTTTTAAAGAGCGGTTTGATGTCCCAGTGTATCATCCCGAAGTCAAAGTTTACGAAGTATACGAAAAAGATGATTACATAGGATTATTTTATTTTGATCTTTTTCCGCGCGAAACCAAAAAAAGTGGTGCTTGGATGACTTCGATTCGCGAGCAAGGTTTATTCAAGAATCAGATTGTAAGGCCTCATGTAGGAATTGTTTGTAATTTTACCAAGCCAACAAAAGATCAACCTTCTCTACTCACCTTAGAAGAAGTAAAAACCTTGTTTCATGAATTTGGACATGCATTACATGGACTTTTATCTAAGGTTCATTATAGAAGTTTAGCAGGTACGAACGTATATTGGGATTTTGTGGAACTTCCTTCGCAAATCATGGAGAATTGGGTAAAAGAAAAAGAAACCTTGGATCTTTTTGCAAGACATTACCAAACACAAGAAAAGATTCCTTACGAAATAATCGAAAAAATCAAACGTTCAGAAAATTTTCATGCAGGGATACAATTTCTAACTCAACTCAACTATGGTTATTTAGATCTGTACTATCATACGACGGATCCTTCTCTAATAAAAGATGTGGTTGATTTCGAAAAAAAAATTACAGAAAAAACGCGATTATTTCCAGAACCCGATAATGTATGTATCTCTACGGGATTTTCGCATATTTTTGCTGGTGGATATTCTGCTGGTTATTATTCTTATAAATGGGCAGAGGTATTAGAAGCAGATGCTTTCGAATACTTTAAAGAAAAGGGAATTTTTAGTCAAGAGGTAGCAGAAAAATTTAAAAAATATATCCTAGAAAAAGGGAATACAGAAGATCCCTTAGAACTTTACAAGGCATTTCGCGGAAGAGAACCCGATGTAAAATCCTTATTAAGAAAATTTCGTCTACTCAACGAAAATGGGAAAATTGCCGGGTAATAAATCTTCTCTTAAAAAAGTAAGGCTCCAGGAAGAATCCTTTGCTACACGGAGCCAGACTTCTTCTGTACGATAATCTATTAAAACATAGTTTTCGTTTCTTTTTTCGTAAACAGGAATCTTTATCTTATATCGATAATAATATATAAAAGAATTATTATAAACTTTTTTTAAGATTCTTTTTTGTTTGTATTCTAGGATTTCCCAGTTTTGGTTTTCTTCTTGGTATTCTGGAATAGGAAAATATTTTTTTAAGAGTACTTGAAGGACTTTTTTTCCTTCTTCGTAAGAAGGAAGTTCTATCTTTGGGTTAGAAAAGATAGAACTACAAAACCAAAAAAATATAATCAGCTTAATGACCTTCGAATGCACAAATGGTAAATACAGGAACTTTGGTTAATTCGTATATCTTTCTGGAACCACCTAAGTCAGGTAAGTCCACAATGGCAGCTGCTTCGACAACTTCTCCCCCTAGTTGACGCACAAGCTCAATGCCAGCAATCATTGTACCACCTGTTGCAATCAAATCATCCATTACTACAACTCGATCGCCTTTTTTAATCGCATCGATATGGATTTCGATTTCTTCTTTTCCATATTCGAGTTCATATTCCTTAGAGATCGTTTTCCAAGGAAGTTTGCCTTTTTTTCTGATGGGCACAAAAGAAATATTGAGGGCATAAGAAACCGTTACACCAATCAAAAAACCACGAGCATCAATTCCAGCTATTACGTCGATATCTTTATCGATATATCTCTGAATAAATGCATCCATAAAACCGCGCAATGCTTTTGCATCTTGAAATAAAGGTGTTATATCGCGAAACATTACACCTTTTTCGGGCCAATCAGGAATTGTACGAATGATGTTTTTTATATAGTTAGAATCTACTGAATGCATAAATTCAGGTTTTTTTTAATTTCGTATTTTACAAGATCTTTTTAAAAATCACTTGCTTCGGAATCCAACGAAATCATTGTTCCTATACCTTGGTAGCTAAATAATTCAATTAAAATAGAATGTGGTACTCTACCATCAATAATATGGGTTCTATGGACACCTTGATCTAATGCATCTAAACAACATTGCACTTTGGGCAACATACCACCTTGGATAACCCCTTCGCGAATAAGTTCTCGAATCCGTAGAGGAGTAAGTCTTGTTATTACGTTGTTGTTGTGTAAGACTCCCGCAGTATCTGTCAATAAAATGAGTTTTTCTGCTTTTAGAGCTCCTGCAATTGCTCCTGCCATATTATCTGCGTTGATATTTAAACTTTTACCATCTTTATCAGGACTTACTGGAGCAATTACGGGAATATAACCACTTTGGATTAAATCAAACAAAATTTCTGGATGAACTTTTTCGATCGTTCCTACTTGACCAAGAAAAATTTCTTTTGTTTGTCCATTTTCTTCTTTTTTTAAGATTAATGGCTTAGCGATTGCTAAATTCGCATCTTTACCAGAAAGTCCAATAGCCTTACCGCCATTTTTTTGAATTAAAGAAACAATTTCTTTGTTCACATGACCAGATAAAACCATTTCTACTACTTCCATCGTTTCTTCGTCTGTTACTCTATGACCGTCTATAAACTTCGAAGAAATATTTAATTTTCCTAATAGTTGATTGATTCGTGGTCCTCCACCATGGATAATTACAGGATGAATGCCAATATATTTTAATAAAACAACATCTTGCGCGAAAGAATCCCTTAATAAGGGTTCTTTCATTGCAGCACCACCATATTTGATTACTACAATCTTTTGGTAGAATTTTTGTATGTATGGTAATGCTTCTAATAAAATTTCTGCTCGCGTGTTGGGGGATATTTCTTGGTTGATCATAGCTCTTCTTTTTGCAACATTTCTATAAAATGTTTGATGGATTCTTGATCTTTTTTAAGGGAATTTACATAGATTTCTGCTATTGCAACTTCTATTGCACCACCGAAAAACATAACTTTACTCGTGATGTTGATTTTGTATTTTCTTACTGAGGTATTTTCGTCTTTTCTTTCGTAGAGAGATTCTCCGTCAATTCGAAATAATTTATCGTTTCTATCGCTAGGCATAACTGTAAACTTATGTATGTTGGTATCTAGATAAAAATCCGATTCTTCTAATAGGGTATCTGCACCTTTTGGTAAAACTTGGGCAAGTATAGGTGGAGCAGAAGCGCCTATGGCAATGTGTCGGACTTGGTGTAGAATATTGCCATCTTGTTTTTCTTCTACAATACGAACATTTTTTAATTCTGGAAATTTATCTAAGTGTTTGTATCGTTCTTGCCTAGCTTTTAATAAAATATCTAAGGGAACGTTAAATTCTTGAACAATTTCTATCGTCTTCATACAACAACCTAATAATTTTATTTTTTCTTATGTCCACAATATTTTTAAAACTGAAAATACAAAAAGTTGATGGTATCGGGCGAAGAAAAAATCAAAATCATCCAAACTTGTAAAGATAATGATAATGTTAAACGTTTGGTTTTTTCTATTTCGATGTTATTTTTATTCATGTAAAATTCATAAATCCATAATAGAATTAATAAAATCAAATAATCTGTATAGATCATTTTTGGATACCAACTTGCGAACTTAAAAGAACTTGTAATGTCTTCGAAACCAAATAACCTGCCTATCATAAAGTTCGCTTTTTGCATGTTTTCTGCTCTAAACCAAATAAAACCAAAATTTAAACAGAAAAACAAAATAATTCTTGCTATTACTTCCCATAATAAAGGAATTTTCGTGTGTAGAAATTTTTGTAGACTCGATTGATCGTAAATTCGATGGACAACAATCATTACATACTGCCAAATTCCCCATGCAATAAAATGATAAGCCGCTCCATGCCAAATCCCTGTTGCAAGCCAAACAATAAAAATATTTAAATAGACGCGAGCTGGGCTTACCTTACTACCACCTAAGGGAATATAAAGATAATCTCTTAACCATGTTGTAAGGGAAATATGCCATCTCTTCCAATGTTCGGTAATGTTTCTTGCAGCCATTGGATAAGCAAAGTTGATTTCGAATTCATAACCAAAGAATTTAGCAACACCTCTTGCAATATCTGTATAACCAGCAAAATCAAAGTAAATTTGCCAGCCAAATGCTAAGGATGCAACCCAAAGATCGATATAATGATAATTTTGAGGGTTTGCAAACACTGCATTTACCAAAGGAGCCAAGTTATCTGCTAATACAAGCTTACGAAAAAAACCACTTATAATAAGAGCAAACCCCGTTTTGTAATCTTCGAAAGTAATAGCTTTTGGTTGATCCATTTGTTCAAAAAAAGTGGTTGCGCGAACAATAGGGCCTGCAACTAGTTGTGGAAAGAATGTCACATACAAAGCAAAGTCGATAAAACTTTCGCGAGCTTTTAAAATACCTCTGTAAACATCAATAGTATAAGAAAGACTCTGAAAGGTATAAAAAGAAATCCCCACAGGAAGAATGATGTCTAATGGTGTAAGATAAAAGGGGGTTTGGTTCAATTGAAATACATCATTGATTACTTCTAAACCAAAATTTGTGTATTTAAAAAAACCTAATAGAGATAAGTTTAATATTAAAGAAATAGTTAGCCATGTTTTATCCGATAATTTTGATAATATTTTATAAATTTTTTTATCGTGTCTTTTATTTCTGGATGATTCTATCCCTAATGCTGCTATATAATCATATAATGTAGAAAGTAAAATCAATATTAAATATTCTGGTTTAAATGCACCATAGAAATAATACGATGCAATCAATAAGAAAATCCGTAGTTTTCTTGTTTCGTTTCTAAGTAAATGCCCTACAAACAAGGTAATCAAAAAAAATACCAAAAAATGAAATGATGTAAAATTCATATTTATAGAATTGAATTCTAAAAATTTCTGTTAAACCATTGGGTCAATTGATTTTTCTTTAAAAACTTCTAATACCTTCATCATACAAAATTCTCGATATTTTATAGTGTAGATAATTCTGGTAGGTTTTTCTGCAATAATTCCTGCTTTCTTTTACTGGCAGGATTTCCAAAAAATAATTAAAGTCATTATGGTAATACTTTTTCTTCCATTTTTCTAAGTTGCCTGGTCCTCCGTTGTATGCAACAGCTGCCCATCGAAAATCGTTGTTGTATTTTTTCAATAAATCCGAAAAGAATTTAGCACCTAATTGAATCGATGTTTCTGGATGGAGTAAATCGTAATCATTGATTTTTAATTTCGATGTAAGCCAGGCACCTGTTTTAGGCATAATTTGCATTAATCCCCTTGCACCAGAACGACTTATTGCATCTTCTCGAAACATACTCTCTTGTCGCATCAATGCATATAGGGCATCTTCGGAAATATTGTATTCTTTTTCGTATTTTTTTACTAGTTCTCTATAAGGTCTTGGATACAATCGACTTAAAAGATAAGGGGGTAGAGTAAAAGGGTCTTCGGGAATATTTAATGCTCGAATCAATTGTCTTAAAAAATGAACTTCGATAAATCGATTTTCGCTTTTTTGTCCAGCGATGACTAAATATTTTAGATAATCAATTTTTGTTGAACGATTTTTATAATATTCTTTAAATAAGTCAAAACCGAATTGGTATTCTCCATATCGGAATAAAAAAATAATCTCTTCTGGTATATAAATATTCGAAGAAGTTAGCACATTTTGGAGTTCTAATGCTTTTGGGTTGTAAAAATAGCTGAGTCTTTTTGTACTTAAAAACATCAATGCTTCGTCTTTATAACCATGGTAAACAATCCATTTGTAATAATCTGTAAGAGAGTTTACTTGATTCCAATGCGATTTAAAGTCTCTTGGATTTTTTTTTATTTCGTCCCAAATAACTTGTATGTAATAGCTACCAGGAGCATAATAATAAAAATTTTCTTCTACTATTTTGGAAAGTTCATAATTTTTTATAAAATATTTATAATAATAATACAACCAATAAAAAAACCTTCCAGCTTCTGTTTGATGGGGAATTTTTTTAAAAGCTTCTTCCCAATATTTCTTTTCTTCGAAAGTGAATTTTTCTAAGTTATCGGGGTTCTTTTGTACAATCAAAAATCCAATTAAAAGATCATATCCATCGATATCATAATGAAAGTAATTTAAATATTCTAAGATTTCGTTAAAGTAGGTTTCTTTATATTTGTTATCTTTTTCTGTAAATTCTTTAAGGGTATAAAGATAGATTTTCCAAAGGTTTTCTTGGTAATATTTTACATGTTTAAAAACGTTGATGATTTTTAATATAGTATCGTATTCTTTTTGTTTATAACAATCTTGGAGCCAGTTTTCTAAAATTTCGGGGTTTTGAGAAAGAAAACTGTATCCAACATTTGCTAACTGATAAAGGGACTGCCAATCTTTCAATTGAATAAAATATTTACCATCGTAAAAAATGGTTTTATCGCTGGTAGTTTGTAGAATTTTACTATTGCTGAATTGCTTTAACGCTTTTCTGAATGGATCACTTTGATAAAAGACAGTAAAATTTCGATAATAATTATAAGGAATAGAAGAAATGTTATCTTTTAATTCGTTTGCAATGAGGTTTAAGGTATTTTCGGAGGTTGTGCTTAAAGCAGCTTGAAAATAAAATTGAATCGATTTATCTTTTTGGTTTAGCTTATCGTATAACTTTGCTATGTAATAGCTACTTAAAGGAGACAGAAGATTCTTTCTATTTTCGATTAAATAAAAAAAATAATCTCTTTGATTTTGCGATAAGCTATCAAAATGATTATAAACGAGTTGTGTCATTTCGCGAAATAAAGCTCTTGTAATAACATCGTTTTGGTTAAAATCAGCTTTAAACAAGATTTGTAGTTGTAAAGAGGTTTGGTTTTGCTCTTTTGCAATATTTTGAGCTTTAAGTAGCGATAGATTATTAAGAATTCCTTCTACATTTTTATAAGTATTAAGGCATGTGGTAAAATTATCTTTACAATCAATGCCAGCGGAGAGAAGATATAGACGAATTACTTCGCCATTTTGATTGTTGGATTTTTTTTCTTTTTCTAGGGCTTTTGCAAAGACAAAATGATGCTCTTTTGTTTTTGGACTCTGTTTTTTAAAAAAATTGATGATTTCTTTCCATTGAGAAGAACGAAAATAATATAAAAGTTCTGTATCGATTGCCCATAGTATTTGATTCAAATAAAGGAATACGAACAAAATAAAAAATCTTTTAAACCACACTTTTTTTATCGTTATATCGTAAAAATATTTCAAATACTTTTTATCCTTCATTCGTAAATAAAAAGTAATTGATATTTATAAAATACGAAAATATATAGTTCATGTATAATGGAACAAAATTTTTTAGAAATTTATCAAAATTACAACAAAGAATTAAAACCATTTTTAAGATTAGACGAAGAACTATTCGACTTACTCGTTACATCGCCTATTAAAAGTATGGATTATATTTTAAACCGAGATATCAGTATATTTTTTAAACCTTATGCATCATTTTCTTTAGCATTTATCGAAGGAAAGTTAAAACAAGCAGAGGAATTTTTCGATTTTTTTTACCTTCACTTAGAAGACAGTTTTAAACATCAAGATATCATCATTCCTATGGTTAGGTATTATTTGTTTCTTGGATGTAGCAGAAAAATCTTCAATATTTTTATTGAGTATCATAAAAAACGATTAAAAAATTCTTTTATATTTTTAGTTAGCTATTTTTTATCAAAAGAATCGAAGGATTACCAAACGTACGAAAGTTTTTTTGAAAATTTCTATTCCGAAATGATTGTTTCTATGTTTAATAGCGATACATTATTTTTGCTTTTTTTTAAGAAGAATTTTGATGTTCTAAAAGAAAAACTCTATTTTTCCGATCAACTCAAACATTCTTATAGTGAGTGGTCGAAGCACTTTGATGATTACCGAAAGATTTTATTCAACAATTGGTTTTTGATCAACTTTTTGGTTTCTGGAAATATCTATACTGCATTTCAGTTTTTTTTGTGGACAAAAAAAAATGATGGATTTCGATTTTCCCAAGAGTATTTCGATAGCTGGAGTCTTAAATTTAGCATTATTTTTATTAGGCATCATAAATACCAAGCATTAAAATACTTACACCACAAAGATTTTATTTTTTATTCTAAAGAAGAAGCTTACGAAAAGATACATTTTTTTGTAGACCCTAAAATCGATGATCTTAACCATAAAAACGAATATATAAAAAATTTGATTTTTGAGTTTAATTTGTATGATTACTATAAAATCTTACATACCTATTTCGAAGAAATAATGTTGACAGGTATAGAATGGCAAGAGAAACTGAATGATTATAGTGTAGATACAAAATACATTTGGCAAATCTTAGAAGAAGTTATGAAGAATCTATCGTTAAGAGAAAATATCATAAAAAGCTACTTCGAAAAGAAGACTCTACAAGAAAAGGAATTATTCGAGATAATTTTATATATAATTTATAAATATAGGAAAATGGTTTTGTTCTATGCTGGCTTTGATCCTTTTTTTAAAGCAATTGTTGCTCTTTTTTACGAAAGATACCAGCCTTTTATAAGTTTAAAGCTTTATAAAGGCAATCCACATCCCTTAGTGATTTTTAGGATGCAACATTTATACAAAGACTTCCCCAATATCGATATTATGAATAAAAGATATTTACAAATCAAACAAAACGAATTATCTAATATTGTTAACTTATAAGGTGGAACATGAATACAAATAAAGAAGAAATTGCAAAACTAATAAAATTTATTAAAAGTATGCAACTTATTATTAAAACATCGCCTAATAAAGAACAAGTAGAACGCGTAAAGAAAGATCTCTATAAATACTTAAAAAAACTACAAAGCTATGTTCCAGATTTTGATCCTCTAAAAGAAACCATCGAACAACTTGAAAAAAGGATCTTTCAAGAAACCTTTAGTTATGATGTACCAACACAAAGTAAAACAACCGAAGAAACCATTGAGCAATCTTGGGATGTTAAAATACCTTTAAAAAAAGCATCACCTCATTGTAATGATCCAGAGATTAATTTTCTTGCAAGTGCGTTAGAAATTATCCAAAGGGAATTCTGGCCGGTTTTAACAGAGCAACATATTCAATTGGATTTTACTCATTCTCAGGAAAGGCAATCGATACGTTTAGGGTTTGACGAAATACAAAGAGAATTAAAATCCTTGTTAGAGACAATCGAGGATTATGCATTAGCAGAATCACCGGATTTTCGTGATCAATTGTACAAAATGAAGAATAAACAAATCCGTCTTTTTTTAATCAATACCAATGAATTTTTAAAAAAGCTAAAAGACTTTTTGGTGAGGTTACTCCAAGATTTAGATAAAAGAGGTTCTATCATCAAAAATCCAAACGATACAATTACTTTTAATCCACAGTTCGAAGAAGCAACCTGGCTTAATGGCTATTCGATTCGTTCTGCTCTTACAGAATTTGTTGATTTAATTCAGTTTATCTTAAAAAAAATCAATTTACCAGATTTTAAACAAAAAAAATTCTGATGAAAAATTTCACATAAAGAGGGTAGTATGGCAATTGTAAAACCAACAGTAGATGTAACAAACTCCACGATTGGAGAGAATTCCTATTTTAGCGGTCGTTTTTATATCAATGGTTCCTTAAAGATAGATGGAAAATTCGAAGGAAAATCCTTACAAGCTGATCAACTTTATATCGGTCCAACAGGTAAAGTAAAGACAAATATCACTGCGTCAACCGTCATTGTAGAAGGAATTGTCATTGGAAATATCTATGCTAAAAATCGTGTCATGTTGATGCCTACGGCAAGAATCTTAGGAGATATTACTACTCCGGAATTGGTGATCCAAAATGGTGTGATTTTAGAAGGCCGTTGTATGATATCCAATGATTTAAAACATTCTGCGAAAGATTATATCTTTGCAGAATACGATAAAGACAATTTATCCGAAGAGAAGTTATTTGGCAAAAAATCAGGTTAATAAAATCTTAAAAGAATATTTGTTTATTACTGGTGGCGATCCTTCGGGTATAGGACCAGAAATCATTCGAAAGTCTTTATATCAGCTAGGGAAGAATTATCAAAATTTAAAGATTTTTTATATTTTTAATTCTTCGAGCGAAGAGCTCGAAAAGCTATTTACTCAATTGATGGACTGGCAAATCTATGTAATTAACAACAAAAAATGGAGCGAAAAGGAATTTTTTCTTCTAAAAGATTTATCCATTCCAGAAAAGAATTTATTGTTTATCTATCAGGTGGGGCTTTATAATCATACCTATCCTACACAACAATCAGGTAAGCTTGCCTTTCTGGCGTTAAAAGAAGCAGTAAATTTGATCAAACTCTATGGTTGTAAGGGATTAGTTACAGCACCAGTATCCAAAGAGTGGATTGGAAAAAATCAACCCAACTTTTCTGGACATACGGGCTTTTTAGCAAAAGAATTTAAAACCCACGTTCTGATGATTATGTATTCGAATTATTTTTCTGTCATTCCTCTAACAGAACATATACCCATAAAAAAAGTATCAAAGGAACTATACAAAAAATTACAAGATCCTCAATTAATAAAATTATTAAAAGCGTTATACAATAAACATATTTTTAAAAAACGTTGGGCATTTTGTGGTTTAAATCCTCATGCAGGCGATAATGGACTAATTGGCAAAGAAGAAATTGAATTTATCAAACCTTTTATAGAAAAATTAAAGCGCAATAGAATTCCCATCGATGGTCCTATTTCTGCGGATTCTTTATTTATTCCAGATAGATTACAAAACTACGATTTGATCTTTGCTTGTTATCATGATCAAGGCTTAATTCCTTTTAAAACCTTAAACGGCAAAGAAGGGATTAATCTTACGTTTGGTTTGCCCTTTTTGCGAACAAGTCCAGATCATGGCACAGCTTTTGATATTGCTTTTAAAGAAATAGCAGATTTCCAGAGTATGTACAATGCCATAGAAATTCACCTAAAAGGTTTATGGAATTAAGTAGTTTTTTATTACAATTTCGCGGTATTTTATTTTTATTTGTAATTGTATGGGGAATTTTTTCTATTTTACATCTTTTTCATTTTGGATTTAGCGTTGTTTGGAGGTTCATTCTACTACTTTTATTTATATTTTTTGTGCTTTTACATTATCCTTTTTTAATCGAAGAATTGAATCAACTTACTGCAAATTATCTAGAATATTTTAAAAAAATATTAAAAGAAATTGTAAATATTTTTAACTATATAGATTTTTTTTTGTATTTTTTTTGGCCTATTATTTTGATCTATTCTTTTTTTTCTGCAAAAGAAAAAAAGGCTTTGGATTTTATCAAAATTTTTGTTGTTATAACGCTGATGTTTTGGTTAATTCAGTTTGTTAAGGACAATCCTTTTGTAAATCAGATAATTCAGAAATATTTTATAAAATACTTTTAATATTAATTTTCTAAGTTGAACAAAAAAAACTTGTAATTAACGTTTTTATATTTGATAAGGTCAATATGAAAATTCAAGGTTTATTTACAGCTATTATAACGCCTTTTAGCAAGGATGGAAGTAAAATTGATTATGATGCTTATCAAAAACTGATAGAAATGCAAATTGAGGCTGGGGTTGCTGGGATAGTTCCCTGTGGCACAACGGGCGAATCTCCTACATTGACACATCAAGAACACATAGAGCTCATAAAAAAAACGGTTGAATTTGTAAGAGGACGTACGCTTGTAATTGCTGGAACAGGTTCCAATTCTACCCAAGAAGCCATCGAGATGACGAAAGCTGCTTGCGATGCAGGTGTTAATGCCGTGATGTTGGTAAATCCTTATTACAATAAACCAACACAAGAAGGATTGTATAGACACTTTAAAACCATCGCTCAAAACTCTTCGGTGCCTGTTGTTTTGTATAACATAAAAGGTAGGACTGCTGTAAATATTGAGCCAGAAACCTTTGTGCGTTTAGCAGAAGTACCAAACATTGTGGCTGTTAAAGAAGCATCGGGGGATTTAAACCAAATGGCAAAGATTCTAAAATACACAAACTTTAAGTTAACCATACTTTCCGGAGATGATAACATTACGCCAGCAGTGATGGGAATTGGTGGACAAGGCGTTGTTTCTGTTGCATCGAATATCTATCCTAAACGCATGGTTAAGATGATGGATTATTATCTATCGGGTGATTTCGAGAAGGCAAATCAGATCTTTTATAGTTTGTTTGATTTTATGAATGCAATGTTCTGGGAAACAAACCCAATCCCAGTAAAAACCGCAGCAGGAATTTTAGGTTTGTGTGAACCTACTTTAAGATTACCTTTATGCGAAATGAGCGCGGAAAAGGTAGAACGTTTAAAAAAAGTCATCGAAAAAACGGGGGTAGATGAATGATTCGAATTGGTATTTCTGGCGCACTGGGAAGAATGGGAAAAACGATTGCTGGATTAGCATTAGAAGATAAAGAAATTCAGGTTGTATTAGCCTTAGAGCATCCCCAACATAAAGATTTAAACCAAGACTATGGTATATTGCTCCATCAAAAACCCATGAATGTTTTTCTTACATCTAACAGAGAATCCATCAAAGATGTTGATGTTTTAATCGATTTTACTCAACCAGAAAATACAACAGAAGTCCTAAAAGTTTGTGAATTTTACAAAAAATCCATAGTAATTGGAACGACTGGTTTTACAAAAGAACAATTCGATCTGATTCAACAATATAAAGAAAAGATTCCTGTTTTGATTTCTCCGAATATGTCGTTAGGAGTGAACGTTTTATTCTTTTTAGTGCAACAAGCTGCAAAACTACTACGAGAATTCGAAGTAGAAATTACCGAAATCCATCATTCTAAAAAAAAGGATGCACCATCGGGAACAGCAGTTCGACTCAAAGACATTGTTTTACAGATGTATGGGTTTAAAGAAAATGATGTTATCTATGGTAGAAAAGGAATTGTTGGGGAACGACCTAAAAAAGAAATTGGTGTTCACGCGATTCGAGGGGGAGATGTAGTAGGCGAACATACTGTATACTTTTTTTCCGAGGGAGAGCGAATCGAAATCACTCATAAAGCAACATCCAGAAACATCTTTGCAAGAGGAGCACTGGTAGCTGCAAAGTGGTTAATACACCAAAAGCCAGGACTCTATTCTATGAACGATGTTTTAGGTATTAGCAATCTATGAGTTTGATTTTGAATAAAATAAACCTTTTTGTTGTTATCGATATCCTTATCGTTGCATTTTTATTGTATCGAATCTATGTTTTATTAACGCGAACAAGAGCAATGCAATTACTTTTTGCTATTGTAATTATTCTTGTGTTTGATGTAATATCAAGAAAACTTCATTTAGAAACCATCTCTTGGATTATCAAAAATTTAAGTGCATACTTGGTTTTTGGTATTATTGTTCTGTTGCAACCAGAATTACGAAGATTAGTGGGCGAAATTGGTAACATGCCTATCTTTAACTGGATCAACCCAAAAAAAATTCAGCATTTAGATAAGATTGTAGAAGCGGTAGTAGAACTTGCAAAAAATCAGGTTGGATCGTTGATTTGTATTTTACAAGATATGAAGCCAGAATACATTATCGAACGATCTGTTAAATTAGATGCATTGGTTTCGAAAGAACTGCTTTTGACAATTTTTTACGAAGAGAATCCACTACATGATGGAGCAGTGATCATCGAAAAGGATCGCGTTATTGCCGCGGCTTGTTTTTTACCTGTTTCGGATTCTCCTTTATTAAAGACTACTCATGGTGCAAGACATAGAGCAGCAATGGGAATGGCAGAAGAAACAGATGCCATTGTAATCGTAACATCAGAAGAGACGGGAGAGATCAGCATCATGCATAATGGGCAAATGTTTTCTCCTATTCCTAAAGAAAAACTTAAAGAAAAAATCTTAGAGTTGATGAATAAAAAGAGTTAATTATGTTAAAATTTTTTCAACATCGATGGCAAGCAAAATTAGGAAGTCTTATTATAGCAATCATATTTTATTATTACGTTCAGTATACAAAAACTGCAACAAAAACATTTTTTATTCGCGTAGAAACTCCCACAATACCTAATCATCTCGTATTTAGAGAAGAACCGCCTGCATTTATTAAAGTAGAGTTTTCTGGACCAGAAGAATTGTTGGCTATTGATCCTTCGAACTTTAAACTGTATATGATCAATACTGGTCCTACCGCGGGTCTAAATAAATTTCGTTTAGAATTAATTCCTCCACCACCACCATCGTTGCAAATTCATCTAGAATATTCCGAAATAGAAATTCAACTTGATAATAAAAAAAGAAAAACATTTCCTATACAACCGATTTATGATTTACCTCAGAATAAAAAACTCTATTATTGGAATTTTAATCCAACCTCTATAACAGTAGAGGGTCCAGAATCCACCATAAATCGAGAATTCAACTTAAAATTGATGCCTTTAAAACTTTCTGCCAATTCTTCTATCTTCTATGGAAAAGTAATGTTTCAGCAAATGCCTAAATTTACCAAGTTAGTAGAAAATCAACCCTTCGAGGTGCAATTAGAATTAAGGTACTATTCAGAAGAAGAATTTCAAGAAAAAATTAACCAACTTCCCCAAGGATTTAACTTGTTCGAATTGGAAATCCCTCTTAACTGTAAAAATAATTTAGGGAATTTAGAAATTGCAAACGAACAAAAAGTAAAAGTATTCTATATTTCGAAATATTTTCTTACAGCAGATTCTTTTGTTGCAGAAACCTTTTGTCCCGTAGAAGTAGATAATTCTTCCGAAAGTATAATACCAAGTAATTATATTCCCGATTTGCCAGTAGTGGTAAAACCAAAAATAGAAATACAAGAACTAGAAATTCTAAAAATTGAACCCTTAACAGTTGGGTTGCAATTTAGAATAAAGAAAAAAATACCGATGAATCAATTAGAAAAGGGATTACAGGAGCATTTAATCAGATGATTTTAGGGGTAGGAATCGATATCATTGAACATCAACGAATAGAAAAAATTTATCGAACTCACGGTAAAAAGTTTTTAGAGAGATATTTTCATCAAGACGAAATCGAATATTCTTTGAGTAAGTCTGATCCTATACCACACTTAGCAGCACGTTTTGCTGTTAAAGAAGCTGTAATCAAAACTTTAAATATTCGTCATAGGATTGGTCTATTGTATAAAGATATAGAAGTTGCTGGGAAAAACTTTGGGAAAAAGAATTTAGTTTTAAAAGGCAAAATTGCAGAAATTGCTCAACAAAAAGGGGTAAAAAATACCCATTTTTCTATTACCCATTCCGAGAATTTCAGTGTAGCAGTGGTTATATTGGAAGATTAAAATTTAAAGATTATCGCGTGCTGTAAAACACAATCCTTTTTTGTAGTTTGTTTTCGAGAAGTTCTTTTCTTAATTGCGCCATATTACAAAGAAGTTCTGCATCCGATGGATTTTTTGTTATAATATAAAAAATATAATGATCTTCTTTTTTTTCTATTTCTATTTCTGGTTCAACATGAGTTCTGGTAAGACCAATAGCAATTCGTAGAATTCCCGCATAGAACTCTACTAGGTTTTGTTCTGTGGGCGTTAAGGTTTCGAATTCAGAATGCTTTTTATTTGGGAAAGATTTTCTGTGGTATCTTGCAATGCATGCAATTAATTCTATTTCGTTTTTGGTAAAACCTAAAAGGTATTCTGTTTGAGAAATAATGTAATAGCTATGTTTATGGTGACTGGTATGTGCAATAGCAACCCCAATATTGTGTAATAAAGAAGCATATTCTAATAATTCTTTGTGGGATAATAATTCGGGATATTCTTTGCCAATATATTTTAATATTTTTAAAGAGACATTTGCTGTGTTCAAAAGAATTTCTTGGTTAAATCGCTTTAATAAGTTGATGCAAGAATTTCTTCGGATTTCTTTTAGATCGTTTTTCTTGTTTTTTCTGTAGAGTAATTCGTAAAGAACACCTTCGCGTAATGCATAAGGAGAAAAAACCATTTTACTGATTTTAAAAGTTTCGAAGATTTGTTTTAAGATTATTACACCAGCAGGCAAGATGTCTGCACGATTTTCGTCTATATCGAGTTTCTTTTGCCTTTTTTCTGGTGTTTCGTATCGAGAAATTTTTTCCCAGAGATCGAGGAGTTCTAAATAACTAAATTCATTTTTTTTGTTTTGATGGATTAATTCTACAACGGTTTTTGCTGTACCAGAAGATCCAATTGCAACTTCAAATGAGTTTGAGTATAGATTGCCAAATATTAATAAGATAGAAGATACAACAAGAGTTGATGCAGGGTATTATTCAAAAGATTATTTAAAGAAAAAATTTTATGTAAAAAATTACATGTTAGGTGCTAAAAAAATTCTTGAATGGGGTTTTGCTATTAAAAGAGGACAAAATTTACAAATATCTGCTATAGGAAAAAGTATCTATACTAATGTCAAAAAGCCATATTTTTATATACTTATAAGACCTACAAATTTTTCAGATTATGGTACAATTGCTAAATTTGAATATTTAGGAAATCCAAAAGAACTATCTACATTAGAAGAAGGAGATATTGTCTTCTCAGGTGAAGGTACTATTGGTAAATGCGTTTTATTTCCAAACATTAATGAAAGGTGGATAACTAACATTCATGGAATTATTCTGAATAAAGAAGATCATAATATTATGGAAAGCGCTTTTGTTTCTTGCTTTATTAGGTTTTTGAGACATTGGGGAATATTTGATTATATATCAGTAGGAGGTCAAGGAGGAAGTTTAGCTATGAAATATTGGGATGATATTTATGTACCAAACTTCCCAGAGGCAAAACAAAAAGAAATTGCTAAACTTTACTATAACCCTATTGATTATCCTACTGACTTAAATCTTGATAATTTTTTAGAAAAAGATAGTAAATGGAATAAAGAAGCCGGGATTTTACAACTTGACTTGTCAGTTAAAAAAGTTAAAAGAAAGATTAAACAAAGTCATACATCAAATAGTAATGGATGAAGAAGTAGAAATTGATTTAGAGGTAATAAAATGATTTTGATAGGCGACGTGCGGAACTCTTCGCCTGCTTTCTCAGGCTCGCCCTTCGGGTTTGCTAACAAGCGGGTATTTGGTATTGACTTTCATTCATTACCAAAATTATCTTTGGTAAATTTAGATACTAAGAAACCGTTATCGCAAATTACTGATCCATATATAGTAGGAGGTAGATAAAATGACTATTCATTTATCAGTACGACTTACTTGGCATGATAAGGGCTGGAATGGTAGAATTTGTGAAAATCCCAAATTAAATGTTTCCTGTATGGTTCATGAACACATACGGAATAGTAAGGATGAGAAATTTGAAACACAGAATGCTGGGAAAAGATTATGCGAAATTCCTAATTTACCACCTTGCTTAAGGGATACGGGAGCTTTTTCTTCTGATGGATTTAAAATTGTCCATTATGACCCATTAGATTGGAGAAATCTGCCTCCTGTAGAAGAAGAGATATCACCCTATTCTTTCTGCACAAGTCCTTATGGACGAATGTTTAAAGAATACAATAAAGAATGGGAAAACGATCCAGAAAAGCAATTAAATAATTTAGAAGAGTTTTGGGGAGAAATAGAAGTTGGTAAATCTTTGGTCTTTTTCTATGTAAACCATGGCAATCCACTAAGGGAAGAAAAAAGTGATCGAATACTTGTAGGAATTGGACGTATATCTAAGATTGCACCTCAGCTTTATTTTGGGAAAAAACCAGGTTGGGAAGATGATTATCCCTTATGGTCAAGATGTATTACACACAATTTTCCAGATGAAGGAATTCGTTTACCTTATCAGGAATATCTTGATAATGGCTATGACCCATCAAATATTATTTGCATAATTCCAGCTTCAACCCGTCCATACTTTTCCTATGTGGCTGAACATGTTACTGACGACATTGCAGTTGGGATTATTGAAAGGATAATTCAATCAGTAAAAACTATAATTACTGATAATAAGGTTAAAGAGCCATATGGAAAAACTTGGGAATATAGACTTGAATGGCTAAATAAAGTTTTAGGGGAAATCTGGAAAAACCGTGGTCGCTTCCCTGGTATTGGGAGTGTGTTAGAGTATCTCGGATTCGAGTTTGGAATATCCTATCATCGTACTGTTCTATCCCCTAAAGAAGGTAAAGGAGAGAATATCTTTGATTTTGTATTTTCAATCCTTGAGGGGAAAAAAGAAGCCCCAGAAGAGCAGCGAAATAATTTCAAGACGGCTTCTAAAAAATGGAAACAACTTCCCGAAAAAAGAAGGGAACTACTAAAAGTTCTAACCCATTTTGAGCTATCTCCAGAACAGATAGAAAGGATATGCAATCCTACGAAGCGTGAAGAAGCATTCATTAAGGTTTCTGATGAGAAAGAAATAATTAAAAATCCTTATTTAATTGCAGAGTTAGATGATGGAGATATGGATTCGCCTGTAATAGATTTTGAGACAATAGATAGAGGAATGATCCCTCATAAGGACATTAGCAAAGTAAAAGGAGCTATAGAGTCTATAACCAAAGACGATAACAAGAGAGTGAGAGCACTATTAGTTGAAATTTTAAAAGCTGCTGCTCAAGAAGGTGATACATTCCTTTCAATTGACGAAGCCATCAAAAGAGCACGACAGAAGCTTCCTGAAAATCGTCAATGTGAACCCGATAGAGACATTATTTTGCACAACCAGAAATTTTACGAAGAAAGGTTGAGTTTCTTCCCCGATGAAGCACCCTCGTTTATTGCGTTAAAATCTCTCTTTCAACAAGAAAGAGAAATAAGGGAACTCTTGAATAAAATGGTTAAAAAAGAATACAAAAAACTTGGTAAAGAATTCTGGAGGCAACTTGTAGAAGAGGAACTTAACTCTATCCATGTATTTGATAAAGAAATTGAGAGTAAAGCCCGAGAAGAAAAAATTGAAACACTTGATAAGCTCTTTTCCTGCCGGTTTTCTGTTCTTACAGGACGAGCAGGTACTGGGAAAACTACAGTATTGAAGGTTTTTATCAAAGGACTTGAAAAAAAAGAAGGGAAAGGATCAGTTCTTTTGCTTGCTCCCACTGGAAAAGCAAGAGTTCGTTTACAAGAAATGACTAAGAAAGAGGCTCAGACTATTCACCAGTTCCTTATGAAATTGGGCTGGATTAGGGAAGAGACTTTTTCTTTAAAAGAAGAAGGGGAAAATAAGGAAGGAGCGTCAACTATTATTATTGACGAAGCTTCAATGATTCCCACAGATTTATTAGCTACTCTCTTTAGAGCCATTGATTTTAATCATGTTAGAAGATTGATTCTCGTAGGTGATCAGAATCAGCTGCCACCAATAGGTCCTGGACGTCCCTTTGTTGATATTATAAATTGGCTGGAATCTTCTAAGGATAAGGAAAAACATATCGCACGTCTAATTCAAAGAGTCCGCCATGAAGACAGAGAAAGTCAAGCTTTAAAGCTCGCAGATGCCTTTTTAGGTGATAGAGTTTCACCAGGAGATGATGAAATTCTTGCTAAAGTAGCAAGAAGTAAAGTATCAGGGGATCTTGAGGTTTACTTCTGGAATGATGAAAAAGACCTTTACGAATTATTATATAAATGTCTTGAGGATAATATTGGGCTCACTCAAGACGAGGAACCTGATTATAAAGGATTTAATGAATCTATTAAAAAGCCTGACAATTGGCAGATCCTATCTCCTACTCGTATGCAGATATATGGCACTACTGAAATAAACCGCATTATTCAGAAAAAGTACAAGCAGAGGCTGATAGAAAAAGCAAAAAAACAAAAGCCAAGACCTTTTGGAGAGCAACAGATGGTTTGGATGGATAAAGTCATCCAAATTGTTAATTCAAGAAGAGAAGGATGGAGAGATGGCAAGGTAGTTGGTTATGTAGCAAATGGGGAAGTGGGTTTAATAGTTAACACTAATAAAAAATATGATTCCATCGATATAAAATTTTCAACCCAACCTGATTTAACCTATCGCTATTATAGAAAAGAGGTTGATGAAAACCTTGAACTTGCATATGCGATTACTGTTCATAAATCTCAAGGAAGTGACTTTAATATAGTTTTTCTTATCTTACCTCAAAAGGCAGCTACAATGTCAAGAGAATTGCTATATACTGGTTTAACCCGATTCAGAAAGAAAATCATACTCCTGATTGAAAGAGATATTGCTCCTTTAATAACTTTCAGGAATCCTCAGTATTCTGAAATTTTAAGGAGAAATACCAATCTATTTGAATTAATTGCCCGCCCAGATACAATAAAATTACCACATCCTGAACGCTTGATACATAGAACTAAAACAGGAGTTCTAGTAAGATCAAAGTCAGAGGTTATTATTGCAAATATCTTAACAGATTTGGGAATAAGTTATGAGTATGAAAAGCCTTTATATTCAAAGTCGGATTCAAAAGATTTTCGCTTACCAGATTTTACAATAAAATATGAGGGAGAGGAATTATATTGGGAACATTTAGGAATGTTAGAAATTCCAGAATATAAAAAAGATTGGGAAAGTAAAAAGAAGTGGTATAAAGAAAATAACTATATAGACAAGCTGATAGTCACAAGAGACCAACCTGATGGTGGTATAGATAGCGAAGAAATTGAGAAGTTAGCAAAGAAGAAAATATTAGGAATTAAAAAGATAAATTTTGATTTTTAAATTCTTCGTATGTATCGATAATAAAGTTTTTTACGTAATTTTCTGCTTCCTTGATTTTTATTGGATTTAGGATCCCATTAGGAAAAAATCGTTCTGTTAATCGTACAGCACCTAACTTAACAGATCGGATAAATAAAGGATTTGCCTTATAGCCTAATATGATTTCGGTAGAACCACCACCAATGTCAACTACGAGTGCATGTTGTTCATAAGCGGGGACGATTTGTAGTACTCCTAAATAGATCAACCTACCTTCTTCTTGACCAGGAATTACTTTAACTTTTATACCAGTTTCTTTGTAAACTTTATATAGAAATTCTTTTTGATTTTTTGCTTCTCGAACCGCAGAGGTAGCAACAGCTTGTATGACTGCATTGTATTTTTTTGCAATGACTTTAAAGGCTTTTAAAGTTTCTATGGCTCGTTTTTCTGCGTTGGGTGTTATATAATCGTAATCACTTCCACCTTCACCTAATCGAACAACTACCTTTTCTCGATCTAATACTTGAACTTGGTTGTTTTCTTTCTTTGCAATTATCATGTGAAAAGAATTCGTGCCCATATCGATTGCTGCAATTGGTCGGTTTAACATGATTTCCTAAAAAAAATAAAAAGATGGATTAACAACCAATTTTAGATATTTTCTAAAAAATCCTTGATAAATAAAAAATATAAAAAAACCTGAATTTATGGTAGAATTTTATGGTTATCAAAAATGCGATACATCGCGAAAAGTAGAAAAATACCTAAAAGAAAAGGGCATTGAATATAAATTTATTGATATCACTCAAAATCCACCTTCTAAAACAATCTTAAATCAATTGATCAAAAAATTGCAAATTCTACCAGAAGATTTAATCAATAAATCGAGTTCTACATATCGCGAATTAAACCTAAAAGATAAAATCAAAGAACTTAAAAAGGACGATATTCTAAAACTCTTAGTAGAAAACCCAAAACTCATCAAAAGACCAGTTGTCGTAGATAAATCAAAAGATCTCTATGGAATGGGAAAAGACGTTATGAATCTTTTTTAATTGATGGTCGTTTCGAAAAAGGTAAAAACACTATCGATCTCTTTATCCCAATATAAAAAATCATGCTTACAATCTTCGCAAAGGTTTAATGTAATAGTTTTGGAAGAATTCAAGCTCTTTAAAAAATTGTAAAGATGAAGGGAGTGTTCGTAACTGACAACATTGTCTTTTTTTCCATGTCCTAAATAAAAATGAGTGTTGATACCGCTTTGTTTAAAATTGTATATGGGATTGTCGAATGTATGCCAGCGTTCTTTAAACTGATGGTATTCTCCATAAGTAAGTCGCATTAAATTATCGTTTGGAGTTAAAGTCTGATCGTAATCTCCGGAAAGTGCTGCAATAGCATAAAAAAGTCGGGGATTTCTTGAACTAATGAGCACAGTACCTCTTGCGCCCGTAGAAAGCCCCAATCCCATATTATAAAAATCATTCTTTAAAAAATGAAATTGATTCAGATAAGGTATGAGATCCTTCTCTATAAATTGCATACCTGGTTTTTCGTGCCATTTGAATTTGGTTTCTCGGAAATATTGGGATTCATAAACAGTTGTGTTCATTTCTGGTGCAATTGCTATATATTGATATTTTTTTATAAATTCTTTTAACCTTGTTTCGTTAAACCAACGCGTTTTAGAAAACTTCCAACCAGGAAGTACCAATAAATTTTTGTAACAGTTTTTTTGATCTAATTTGGGTATGTATACGTCAATGTTTACTTTATCAATCGTTAACTGAACTAATAAAAGTTCATTTTTATTGGTTTTTTTGGGATGATGTTCGATAAAATTCTGAATATCATCGATTCTATAACATTTTTCTTTTTCGTATGCATATAGAGAAAAAATATTAATCAAAAATAATAAAATAGATATATAAAATTTCATAAATTATTTTATTTTGTTAAAATAGTTTTTTAGACCTATAAGCATGGTATCCGAGAAATAATCTTCTAAACAAGTATTTTTATGTAGCCAAAGATATTCTTCGTGTTCATCTGAGATTTCTATTTTTCCTCCTAAATAATAACCTTCGAAAAGAATTGCTACTGCGTCTTTTTGATCTTTACTAACAAAATGAGGAAAAACATAAACAGGATCTGGTTGAATTTTATATTCAATTGATCCTAATTCCTCTTGGATTTCTCTTTCGAGAGCAGAGAACCAGTTATAGTGCTCTTCTTTTGTAATTCTGCCTCCTGGTAAATCTCCAAAACCAGTATGTCGATCTTTTAAATACAAAAAATAGTTTTTATCCCAAAGTAATAATTTTAATGTTATTTGAAATTCGCCATTTTGTATCATGTTTAGAATTCCTCAGCATCGATGAGTTCAAAAGTATTGCGTTTTCTTATGATTTTTTTGTAGATTTTCGAAGCACATATTTCTAATCGTTTAAATATCAAAGGAGAACGTTCTGCTAAATACAAATGAAATTGTAATTCTTCTTCGAAGATATTTGTATTCAAAGAAAGGAGATCAGAGATTTCTTCGAAGGTTTGCTTACTATATCGATGGATGTTTTCGAAAAATATAATAAAAATTTTGGATGTTTCGTAGATGTATTTTTGTTCTTCTTCGGATAAAAATGCAATGATATTGGCAGCAAATTCTGGTAATAATTGGTGTTTTTTAGGTCGATTCAAAGAACGATATTTATAAGACCATAGGTTGCCAATGGAACGTTCGAATACTTCTATCCAAGCTGGTGTTAAGTTTGTATTGGTGATTTCGAACATGGTTAAGAGAGCTAAAAGAACAATACTTTCGTGTTTAGGATTTTTGATTTTTTCGTAGAAATTCATTCTTAATTCTCCAAAGAATAAAAATTCTTCGCTAGCTTTAAAAATTGAATAGATTTTCTCGTAGTGTATATCCGCAGGAAGAGAAAAAAAAGCAACGTCTTTTTTCGAATTCGAATGATACACTTGTTTTACCAAATCAGGATAGCGTAAGATAAAATAAGCAATGAGCATGTATTTATCTGGCAAAACCTTTAAATTATGGAGTAATGATTCGATGATTTCTATTACAGTGCTTTGATCAGTAATTTCTTCTAAGTATTTAATGACAATCCACACATCTACTTCTGTGGTTGTTTTTAAAAATGTTTGTGCAGAATTGTGAGGGAATTCACCACCGATAATTTCATAAATATAAAAATCCGATTCTGAGAAATGGGAGTTCTTCATTTTTCTGTAAGTGGGTTCGTCAATCCAAGCTAAAAAAGACATCAATGCTTGGTTGAGATGCTTTTCCAGAGTACTAGAACTTTTTTCGAATAAATTATAATAGTCGAGGGCCTCGATCAATTCTTTTAATCCTAAATATAACAGGTTTTTAATTCCAAAAGGTTCTTCTTCGAATTCTACTGAGAGTTCAAGAAATTCAAACAAAAAATTAAGGTCTGGTTCTCCGTGTTTTAGCCAGTATTGAGTTTGTTTGTAAAGTTCATAAATCAGAAACTCCTCAGCTTGTTTATCTTCGTAATCGATATAATTTCTATAAGCAGTTTTTAAGTCCATTTGCTACTCCTTAATCTATTCTATATTATTAATTATAATACACATTACGACAAGTTATTAAGTCCATTTACTACTCCTTAATCCATTTTTTCTTTAATTCGTTTAATATAACTTCTTCGGGGAAAATCTGGTTTTTGTTTTCTAAATACCGCGAAATTTGATACAAATTCTTTGTTACATAATCCATTTTTTGTGTTACCTCTGGATATTCCCTTGCTATGTTATTATAAGTGATCTCTTGATCAATTCTAAAAAGATATTTTTCTGGACTATGAAAATAATGATAATAGATAAAAGGATGTTGAATCATACCTATAATATCGGTATCGGAACCACCAGCAAAAAATGCAAATGAATCTACTTTTGAAAGGGTTAAATCTCTACCGATGGAGCTATAAAAGGTATTTCCACCAGTCATCGCTAATATAGTAGGAAGAATATCTAATTGGCATACTACATCATAGCGAACTTGTGGTTGAATTAAATTCGGAGAATAGATCAAAAAAGGAATTTGACGATCTTCGTAATAGTTCAAGTTTGTATGATGAGTATGATCAGCTACGAACATCACAATTGTATTTTGAATGATATTACTTTTTTTTAAATTGTCGATAAATTTTCCTAGGGCATAATCCGCATAATGATAAGAATTTTTAAATTTTGCTTCTGGATCGGATTCGGGGAATATTTCGAACCGTTTATCTGGTACAGTGTAAGGATGATGGTTATTGGATGTAAAGATCATCAAAAAAAAGGGTTGCTTTTGTTTTTTGATGGTTTCTAAGGAGATATCATAAAGATCTTCGTCGAAATATCCCATCGTCCAGGTATTCAAATATTTTTTTGATTTTTCCATTTCTTCTTTTCCTATGAGAATTTCGAAACCAAAGTGGGGTAGAGCAGTTTTAAGGTTGTCAAAGTTTAGATCACCGCTATGGGCAAAAATCGTGGTATATCCTTTTTCTTTTAAAAGATAAGGAAGACTTCCAAAACGATTAAAGACTTGATTGGAGCGAAAGATGGTTCTACCTGCACGGTCTGGAATGCCAGAAAGAATGCTAAAAATACCGTTTGCACTTCGTCCACCAGAGGCATAAGCATGTCGAAAAAGTAATCCTTGCTTACTGATTCGGTTAAAATTTGGTGCAACATCTTTAAAGTTTGGGTTGTATGGTTCAAGAAATTTTGCACTCCAAGATTCTAATACTATCACAATCATATTATAACGATATTCTGTTTTTGTTTTGGATAACTCGCTCTTAAAATGATAAAAATCCATTTTTCGTGGATTCATGTATCTTAATAAAGGATATTCTGGATCAACAAAAGGATCTGGTTCTTGAAAAAAGCTTTGGATAAAACGAATATTTTCTTCGGGAGGAAAAAATTCTTTAAAATCCTTTTGATCCGAAAAATCATGCATAATCGTAAAGATTCCGTTTAGACGAAGGTTGTTGATAAAGGTATTTTTCGATGTTAGGGCATCTGCTGGTCTTATAGGATTCGTTTGTATTCCACCGCGAAATGCAATAACGTTAATCATAAGATACAAAACAAATTGACTTATTTTAAATTGATTCGATGGATAGGTAAGTTGAATATACAAAGCCTTTCGGATAAAATAAATTCCTAATCCCATCCATAAAAATAATAAAAAAAACAAACTAAGAATGATTTCTGGGTTTTTGGAATAGATACTTTTTATAAAAAGAGGAAGATCACGAAAATACGCGAAATATTCCCAACCTAAATGTTTGTTGTTAACACCATAGTTTAAAATACTAGAAACATTGGCTAATGCAATGTGAATCATCACATACCATTCGATAAAAAATAAAATTAATGCGAATATTTGATAAGTTTTTGGTTTTATTACGCGATAGATTAAAAGTAAATAGAAAAAAAACAATAAAACATCATACCATAAGAAAACTATGGGTAATACAGCTAAATCAAAACGAATTCCTGTAATAAAAGCCCAAAAAACTTCGGAATAAAAATTACTATCTTTGGTAGTTGTATCCACGTAAAAAAAATAAAATACCATTCGCTGGATTTGTAATAGAACTAAAAAAAGCCCCCAAAATAAAAAAAAATGTTTTATCCAGTCCTTTTTTTCTTTAGGAACGATAGTATAGATCATTAGTGACAAATTTTCTGTATTCAAACAAGCGTCGAATAAAAAAAAATAAGATAGATTACCAAAAAAGTTCTTGATTTATATTTTATACTATGATAGATTGATTTTATGAGAAAAAAATTAATTTTTCTACTAATATTGCTTTTGACATGGAGTTGTTTTGAGTTTAAAGAAAGTCCTTTAGACCCAACAACACCAACTGGAATGATATTAAAATTATTAAAGGATCAACGGCGATTAAAAATTTTTGTGACGTATAATAATACATTTCAAGGAAATATCGGTGGTGGTGCGGGAAGTGGAATACAAAGAGCAGATAATATGTGTAATTTTGATCCAAACAAACCAGATAATAACACATACAAAGCGATGATTGTAGATGGAACAAATCGTAGAGCTTGTAGTACATCGAATTGTATAGATCCCAACGAAAACGTTGATTGGGTATTTAAACCCAATACCGATTATTATCGACCCGATGGAACATATTTGTTTACAACGAATAGTGCTGGAATTGTAACGACTAATATAGCAAGTCCTATTTTTTTTCCTGTATCTTTTTACTGGACTGGATTGGCTAGTGATTGGACAATTTCACCTTTAGCTCACTGTAATAATTGGACAGATAACTCATCTTATATAGGTAGAGTTGGTAGTTCAAATGCTACAAATAGTTATTGGTATAGTGATATAAGTTCCCCATCTTGCAGTAGTTCTAATGCCTTACTTTGCGTAGGACAATAAAAAAATTCATGAATGGGTTGTCGTAGTATATGCGAAAAAAAAACTATCTTAATGGATGTAGTTTTTAGAGCAAATCAACCTTATGATGTTTATGGTATAGGAAATGCAATTGTAGATTTGTTGATTTTTATCGATGACCTATTTCTAAACGAATTATCTTTACCAAAGGGACATATGACTCTTGCTTCGGCAAAAGAGCAGGCTTTACTCATCAACCAAATCGAAAATCGAAACTTAAAATTACAGATGACATCAGGTGGCTCTGCTGCAAATACGATGATTACTGTTTCGCGAGCTGGGGGAAAAGCTTTTTATACTGGGAAGATTGCCTTAGATCCTTACGGTGAATTTTATCGTATAAACCTATTAGAAGCTGGTGTGGATTTTGATGTTCGTCCCTTAGGGGAAGATCATGGTTCTACTGCTACTTGTGTTGTACTTGTTACCCCCGATGCAGAAAGAACTATGTCTACTCATTTAGGGGTTTCTGTCTTATTAACAGAACAAGACATCCAAGAAGATATAATAAAAAAGTCTCAGATGCTCTATATCGAAGGCTATTTGTGGCTTAACGAAAAGACAAGAAATGCTGCACTAAAAGCAATCGATATTGCCAAAAAAAATCAAATTCCTGTCGGTTTTACTTTTTCTGATGGTTTTGTCGTTCAACAATATAAAAAAGATTTTCTAAAATTGATGGAAGATCAAGATTTTTCTATTGTTTTTATGAATTTAGACGAAGGATATTTCTTTACCGAAAAATCTAACGAAGAAGAAATTATAGAAGATTTAAAACAATTTTCGAATTCGATCTTTTTAACAGCTTCCGAAAAGGGATGTTATGTTATCAAAAATCATCAAGCGAAATTAGTGAGTGGATTTCCTGTAAAGCCATTAGATACAACAGGAGCAGGCGATACATTTGCTGGTGGAGTGATCTTTGGATTAACTCATGGCTATACACCAGAAGAGTCTGCAAAGATTGGCAATTTTTTGGCATCGGAAGTAGTTCAAATCCAAGGTGCAAGACTACTTCGCGATTATTCAAAAGATATAATAAAAATTATCAAAAATTCTTTATGATTCGCGTCTTACACTTAAATCCCACAAAAGGTTGGCGGGGAGGAGAACAACAAACCCTTTATTTAGCCCAGTTTTTAAAAACACAAAAAGATGTACAACAATATGTTTGTTGCTATCCAAATTCTGTTCTAGAAGATCGTTGCAAAAAAGAAGAAATTGCTGTTTTTCCGTTAAGAGTGTTGGGAGAATGGGATATATTCTCTGCCAATAAATTGTCTGAGTTTATCATAAAAAATCAGATAAATGTTCTTCATGCCCATACTGCGCGAGCACATAGTATTGCTCTATTAGCAAAAAAATTTGCATTAAGAAAAAAATATTCTTTAAAATTGTTTGTTTCGCGAAGAGTAGACTTTTCTATTAGAAAGAGTCGGTGGGAATGGATCAATCAAATAACTTCAAAGAAATATTTTTCTGAACTCATCGATTCTTATATTGCAATATCTCAAAAGGTAAAAGAGATTTTGATTGCCGATGGTATACCAGAATCAAAGATTCATGTTGTTTACTCGGGGATTGATTTAAATCGTTTTAAGAATCAAGCCAGTAAAGAAAAAATAGATCAACTAAAAAAATCTATGGGAATTACCAACGAAATCATTCTAGGAAATGTTGCTGCATTGGTAGATCACAAAGATCATCGAACCTTACTTTTAGCGATGTCTCTTCTAAAAAAAGAATCCCTTCCTGCTTATAAGCTTCTGATTGTTGGTGATGGGGAATTAAAATCATCCTTACTTCGTTTAAAAGACGAATTGCAATTAGACAAAGTTCTATTTTTAGGATATAGAAACGATGTCTTTGATTTATACCATCTATTTGATGTTTTTGTAATGTCTTCGAAGGAAGAAGGACTTGGTACATCTTTACTAGATGCTATGGCTATGGGACTTCCCATTGTTGCAACAGCAGGCGGTGGAATTCCCGAAATCGTCGTACATCAAAAAGGTGGTTTGTTATCGCCTCCGCAAAATCCTGAGGCATTGGCACTTCATTTAAAAAAAATGATTCAAGAGCCTGAGCTTAGAAAACGTTTTGCTCAATTCAACCAAAAACATGTGCAACAATTCCACTACGAAAATACTGGAAAAGAAACACTAAAATTATACAAAAAAGTGTTGACAAATCAATGATAGTTTTATTTTTTGTTATTAGCAAATACAATCTTTAATTGCTAAATATTTAGTAAATTTTATAAAAAATCTATCAGGAGTGAATATGGAAACCCAATTACAAAAAGGCAAGATTGGTATTAATACTCAAAATATTTTACCCATCATAAAAAGATGGTTATATTCCGAAAAAGAAATTTTTATTCGCGAACTGATTTCTAATGCCTTTGATGCAATCGAAAAATTAAAACGTATCATGCTAAATGAAGAAATTTATCAATCGGATCAAGTAGATTTTTTTATAGAGGTCAAATTCGACAAAGAGAAAGGGACCCTTCATTTTATTGATAATGGAATTGGAATGACCAAAGAAGAAGTAGAAAAATACATTGCACAAATTGCATTTTCTGGTGCACAAGAATTCGCTCAGAAATACTTAAAAGATCAAAGTTCTGTGGATATAATTGGTCATTTTGGGTTAGGATTTTATTCTTCTTTTATGGTAGCAGATAAAGTAGAAATCCATACCAGAAGTTATCAACTGGAAGCAGAACCTGTCTATTGGGTAAGCGATGGAAGTGATGAATATTTTATTGGAAAAGGCGAAAGGATTAATAGAGGAACAGAAATTATTTTACATTTAAACGACGAAGCTAAAAACGAGTTTTTGGATAAAATCACCCTTCAAAATCTTATTCGTAAATATTGTGATTTTTTATCTATCCCTATTAAGCTTGATGGATTACAAGTAAATTATCAAAAACCTCTATGGTTAAAAAAACCTAACGAAGTATCGAAGGAAGAATATCTTAGTTTTTATAAATATTTGTATCCGTTAGATAGTGATCCTTTATTTTATATTCACTTGAATACAGATTATCCTTTTCGACTACAAGGCATTCTGTATTTTCCTAAGTTAAAACACGAGATGGATTTAAACCAAAATTATGTAAAAGTTTTCTGCAAACAAATTTTTGTTACAGACGAAGCACAAGAAATTATCCCTAAATTTTTGACTGCACTTAAAGGTGTTTTGGATTTGCCAGAATTACCGTTGAATGTTTCGCGTTCTTACATACAACAAGATCCAGAAGTCAAAAAAATAGCAACACACATTGTTAAAAAAGTGGCTGACAAGCTCGTTGAAGAATGTAAAAACAACCGCGAATATTACGAGAAGATTTGGAAAGATATAGCACCCTTCGTAAAATATGGAATGATGGAGGATTCGAAATTCTACGAAAATGCAAAAGAAGCATTGCTTTTCGAAACCATCGTAGAAGAAAACTTAGATAACAGAAAATTCAAAACGATACAGGAATATCTCGATCACAACAAAACAAAAACTGATAATAAGATCTATTACGCGACAGATTTAAAAACCCAAGGTCCAGCGGTTCGACTGCTATTAAAACAAGGAATAGAAATTATTTATTTAGATAAGTTGATCGATGCACATTTTTCTTCTTTTTTGGAGATGCAAGAACACAATGTACATTTCGTAAGGGTTGATGCTGAGATTTCGGATCATGCAATCGAAAAAGAAAGTAAAATCATAGATAGTGATTCTAAAACCCTCAAAGATAGGGTAGAGGATATTTTTAGAAAAGCTTTGAACAATACTAAAATTATTGTTCGCGCAGAACAACTAAAAACAGACGAAATTCCAGCGATGATTCTTCTACCAGAAACGTATAGACGTGTTTCGGAATTAGCAGTACTTTATGGAGAGAAGGATAAATTTACTATTCCGGAACATCACACTTTGTTACTAAACTTAAAGAATCCCTTAATACAAAAATTAGGAAAGCCCGATATAATTCTAACAGAAGGTCAAGAAATAAAACCAGAAAAATTAGAATTAGCAAAACAAATCTATCATTTAACGAGAATTTCTCAGGCATTGGTTTCTCCAGAAGAAATGCAGAATTATGCAAAAGAAATCTTTCTTTTTATAGAAAAACGTGTTTAATTTAAAACACGGATATTCTAAAATTCGTGTTTTTTTATAAATTTTTTTATAAATAAAATATATAAAACTAAATGTACAATAGAATAGCGGGATAAGAAAAGGGTGAGATTTAAAATATAAGTAAAATTTATAAAATATTTATTAAGTCAACAAAAAAATATTATTTTTATGCCGCAGGACACAAGAACTCGCTATAAACCTCTAAATTTGAATGATTCACTCTATTATAAGATGAATAATTATCCCCAATTTGGATGCGAGTATGTGTTTCTTCATCCTCAAATGTTAAAGGGGGTCTAATAAATATAGGATCAATGGAAATTTGTGCATCTTGCATCTCCCAGTCTAACATGATACGAATGATAAAACTCATCGAAAATCCTAGAAGAAACCTGAGTTCGTAGAGTTTTGACCAATATGTCGGCTGTATATTGATTTTTCGTATAATATAGTTTTTTGTTCTTGGTTGATAGGTTGCAGTTAAAGTTCTTTTTGTTGGTGCGAGGCTAATTTTATAAAGATATGCTAAATATTTTCTTAAAAGATAATCAATCGTCAAAGTTAAATTCCCGTTAAATCGTGTTTCTGATAAGTAAATCAAATACACGTAATGAAAAGTTGTAATATTTATCGATGTTTTACATTCTTTATACGTAAAAAAATGTTGTTTCTTCATATTATATAAATATGCTTTTTAGAAAATTTTTATTAAAAAAAATATCAAATAAATTCAACTTCCGATAATTTATGTTATGTCGCATCTTCCGCATCTTACAAAAAAATTATTTTTTCTTTGTGATAGATTCGATGCTTTTAACGATGTTTAAAAACTGTTTTTTTTGTTCTTCGGTGATGTTTTCTTTTACGCTATTAAAAAAATTTTCTACTTTTTTAGAAATAATCATGATTTCTTTTTTAGGTTTATTGATTACATATAACGAAGAATAGAAGGTTCTAAGTGTTTTTAAAACATCTTCTTTCAAGATATTATGATCTTTATTATAACCGAAATTTTCAATTGGACGTAAAAAATCCAAATTTCCTGCATTATGAACCACAGGTATGATATTTCCATCTTTGTCGTAAAAGATACTGTTTTGAATGTAAAATTCAGTCAAAGAGGTTACTGGCACAAAATTATATTTTGTAGGCAGCATAATAAATCCTTCCTTATGTAATACATAGTTTACCAAAATTTGATCTGGACCAAATTTAGTCGCATCTTTGGTCTTACTAACAAGAACTTCGCACAAATGCTTCATTTTCTCGTATGGTGCCAATACAAAACCTGCATTGATCATTCGTTTTAATAAAAGAGTTTCTTTTATATCTTTTAAATCTTCTTTATAAAAGTAATCAGAATTGATAAAATAATCAAAGAATGGTGCAAGATCCTCGCAAACTGCTCTGTATTCATTTTTGTTTTCTTCAAAGAGATGCGAAATATCATCCTGAAAAATGATATCTCCACCGTCACATGTTAAGATTTGTTCATAATAGTTTTGAACTAAAAAATTATGTAAATCTCTAAAACGAATGTTAACAACATGCCCGTCCCTTTTACAGGGATATACAATAACATCATGATTTTCTAAGTAATATTTCTGAGCTTTGGTTAATCCATAATCCAACACTAATATTTGTATTTTTGTTAAATTTACATTTTTAAGAATAGATTCTAACCATTCCTCGATTAAAAAATCGCCATATTTTTTGTCGCTTGCTGTTGCAATTAAATAAGGTTTTTTTTGCATAAACTATTCTTTATTTATTATCGAATTCGTGTTGAACAATATAACGTACTTTTGCAAAAAGGTTTAGCAAATCTTCTTTATTAATTTTTTTATCTGTTTTGAAGGTAGTAAACAATGTCCTATAATAAGGTTCTTCTTCGATAATTTGAAAACCATGTTGCTTCATTAATTCGGCTACTTTGGGTGCACTTGAACGTAATGTTGCAATTGTAACTGCAGTTGGTTCAGATTCAATATGGTGAACATGAAAATAACAAACAACATCATCAATATCTAATTTATCGATTTCTTTTTTTAATTCCGAGAAAGTAATTTTTTCTTTTGGACCTTGCGGATCTTTATACTTGATCAAAACTCTTTTAAAATAACGGATCTTTTTTCCATCAGGATTGATCTCAATACCATTAATGATTCTTCTTTCGTCTGTTAATTCTTTCATTAAATATTCGCCTCTACCGCGACTATTTTCAAAATCAAAAAAAGCTGTGGTAGCATCACCTTTTAACGCATTTTCTTCGATTTCTTTTAATGTGTAGAATTTTCCTGGTGGCATTTCATGTTTAAAACTACACATAATATAGGGATTTATCACATCATTTTGCATTTCTAGTGTTACAATTGCGTATTTCCCATAACCATGTTCTATTAGGTTTTGAATTGCTTCGGTAACCATTAGTCGAACAGAAACTGGGTCAATCCCTAATAGATGTGCAAAACGATATGCTTGGGTTTTGATTTCGTACATTGTGCCATGTTTTTCGTTAATTCTTTTTCCAAATTCGTTTTTGATTACCTCTTCTCTGTTGATAGTAGCTTCGTAAACAATCTTGCTAATAGACTTTTGTAAATAAGGAGATTCTTTAATATAATCTAATTCTTCTTTTAAGAGTTTATTTTCTTTCTCTAATTGTTGGATTCTTTTCTGTAAATCTTCTATCGTGAGTGTGTTTTCCATAGACTTTAAACCCCCATTGAATTACGTAAAAAAAAATCAAGAATTATGTCAATTTTAATTTGCTTTGGGAAAATTAAATTTCAATTTCATCGGGCAAATCTTCGGGGATATTTTTTCCTTGTTTTTCTTTACTGATAATTTTACTGAGCTTAGAATAAGGATCTTCCGTAGGTTCTATTACATTATTTCCTTTTTGTTGAGAGTCAATAAAAGAACGAATTTTCACTAGTTCTAATTTATTTTGTTCAATTTGTGGGTTTTGATTGATTTGGTTTAAATTTTGACTAATCGTTTGTTCTAGTCTTTTTGCATAGATCTTCCAGTTAAAGTTTTTTGGGTATAGGATAACTTTTTCGTTTTTGATGGGAAATAATACAAAGTTTTGTTTTTTTAAATATTCGAGAAAATCCTTTTCTTCCCAACCAGGAAATTCTAATAAAATTTGGTTGATAAAAGGAATTTTTCCTTGGGAAAAATATTGTTGCACTTTGTCCATAATTCGTATTAAAGTATCAATATCCTTTGCTTTGGATAATTTTTCTTTTTTCTCTTGGATTTCTTGTTGTTTTTTTTCTTCTAGTTTTTGATTATTTTTTTCTTCTAATATTTTTTGTTCTTGTAGAATTTTTTCTTTTGCTATGCGAAATGCAACATCTTGAAAAAAAGGAAAGTTAATATAAATCAAAATCTTAAAATACCAAGGCATATAATCAATGTAAACCTTTCGAAGCAACCTACCATAAGATTCGCGAAAATCACGATCTTCAAAAAGATTTGGGTATTCATGTTCGTATTGTTCAATCAAGAACTTTAAAGCTAAGATTTTCCAATGTTCGATGCGTACTCGTTCTAATAATTGCGAAACAATCTTATGAAAAATTTCAGATTCTTTATAAGCAAAAATGTGAACAATGTCGTTTTTTAAATTCCATTTTAAATACATCACTTCGTTGGAGTTTTTTAATGTTTCTATTACTTTGGGGTTGATTTGCTCTAAATCATCTTGATAAATATACATTACCACTTCTTCTATTTCTTGATGTGCTAAGGATTTTAATTTATCTAAATAAAACTGGATTTGCTTGTATAATTCGTTTTTATATTGATTTTGATAAATATTGTTAGTAATTTCTGCAGTACTTATCACAATTTCTACCGGAAGCATCCCTGCAAACCTTACAGTATTACTTTTTGAAAGCATTTGTTTTTTTAATGACTCCGCCAATTTTTTCGAAAATTCTGTTGTTTTTTGAGCAAAAGGATCCATATAATAAGCAGATTCTTCGAGTAAAATAGCGTCTATTTCGATTTTAACATTAGGTTCACTTTTATATTTTTGTATTACTTTACTTCGCATGAATTCATCCGCGGATTCGAAACGAATCGGGATTTCTTCTTCTCGATAAGGCATTAATCCATATTCAAACAATTCGATGAAAATTTTTTGCCTTATAAGTTCATTTCTTAGATCTTTTTTTATAGTAGTTAAGACTTCGGGTTCTGGATTGATGTCAAATATCGAAGGAACAATATAAAAAGTTGGATCATATAATGTATTTGGTAATTTATCAATAGGAGGTTTGTGTAAAGATTTTATGTCTAATTCAAAATCTTTGAGTAAATCTTGTTTTGTTATAAAAGGCTTACTTTCTATGTATTTTTTAATACTTTTAATAGAAAATTGAAGGATTTCTGAATAAAGATGTTGAGTTGTGTTGTCCTCACTAACAGTGATAGGTAATGAAATATAACAAGAGGAAATTTTTAGTTCTTTGGTTTCTTCGATAAAATGAAAAATAATTAGTTGAGCTATTAGTTTATCATTGATTAAGTTTTTTAGGACGTTTAAGTACGATGTTCTGGGTAAGTTTAAAGGTTCTAATTCTTTAATCGATATATTTAATGTATAAACAGCACCATTCCTAATAGAAGAGATATTACTTAAACTTTGAATTTTTTTGTAAATAGTATAATGTACTTTTTCTGTTACTTGCGAACCTCGAATAGAAGCTTCGGATTCTTTTACTAAGTTTAAAAATTCTGGTATTTTTGCCATTACAATGTTTTTTCTAGTTTTTGTATGATTTTTTCGAATGCTTCGTCAACAGAATCTACAATCTCGAATAGGTTTTTATCTTCTGGGGAGATTAACTCATATTCGACTAAAAAATCAAAATCGATCAAACGATTCCAAAAATCTTTTCCATACAAAAAAACAGGAACTGTATTTTTGATATTTTTGGTTTGTTGCAATGTTAAAGTTTCGAACAATTCATCCAATGTACCATAGCCTCCGGGAAATGCAATCAAAGCACGGGCATAATACAAAAACCAATATTTTCTCGTAAAAAAATAATGAAAATCAAAATTTAATTCATGCGTTATATAGGGATTAGGTATTTGTTCTTTGGGTAGTTCAATATTTAATCCAATGCTAATTCCATCCGCTTCGTGTGCACCGCGATTCGATGCTTCCATAATTCCTGGTCCCCCTCCACTACAAATAATAAATCGCCTTTTGTGTTTAATTGCAACACTTTTTGACCAAAGAGTAATTCTCTTGGCTAATTCTCTTGCTTCTTCGTAATATTTTACAAGTTCAACGATTTTGGAATTCTTGTGTTCTTCTATGGTTTCTGGTGCAGGTATGCGAGCTGAACCATAAAATATAATTGTATCTGTTATGTTAAAGTCTCTAAATTTTTTTAAAGGATATAAGTATTCCGAAAGAATTCTTATTGGCCTTGCTTCTTCGCTTGTTAAGAATTCCATATTTTCGAATGCTAAGAGAGGTCTTTCTATTTTTTTTTTATGGTTTTTTCTATTTTCGTTGTTCATATCTATTAAAAAAACAAACAATAAACGGTTTTTTATTTTGCAACATAATATTCTGATTTTCTTGATAAAGAAACAAAAAAATTTGGTTTTTTTATGAAAATTGCAGTCGATGTAAGACCATTGTCCTATCCTGGAACTGGTAATGCTGTATATCTTTATCATATCTTAAAAGAAGTATTAGAACTTACAAAACAAAAAAACTGGAAATGGATTTTTTTAACAAATAAAAAAATCCATCCGGATTATGTCGATCTTTTGGAGGGTGATGTTGATATTTCTATCGAAACTTCAATATTGTATCAGAAATTGGGTCCTCTTTGGTTTCATCGAAAGGTTCCATTACTTTTAAAAAAATATTCACCGAATGTCTTTTGGAGTACGCTTTTTCTTTTGCCTTATCAATATAAACATCAGGTTGCTATTCCAGCTATTTTAAACATACACGATTTAAGTGCTTGGGTAGCTCCCAAAACGATGAAGTTCTGGAATCAAAAATATTTAAAATTATTTACATTAAATTCACTAATCAATGCTGATGAAATTATGTGCTTATCAGAAACCACCAAAAACTTAATTTTAAGAATTTTTCAGGATTCTGATGATATTAAAAATAAGAACTATCATGTAATCTATCCAGGAATTATAAAACCCCCCATAAATAGAAAAAAGCCTTTAAATATGCCGCTGGGAAATGAGTTTTTTTTAAGTGTAGGAACATTAGAACCGCGAAAAAATTTCGAAACCATCATTCGAGCTTATATAGAAGCAAAAAAAGAATATACCTACTTACCTCCACTAATAATAGCAGGAAAACCAGGATGGAGGATGAACGAAACACTACAACAGTTGTCAAAAAACCAATTTCGTTCAGAAAATATATTTTTTATTGAGGCTCCCTCCGTCGATGAATTATTTTGGCTTTACGAAAATTGTTTGTTGTTTTTATTTCCTAGTACTTACGAAGGTTTTGGCTTACCTATATTAGAAGCAGCATATTTTAAAAAACATCAAATTATTTCCAAGATCGAAATCTTCCAAGAGATAGGAAGATGGATTGATGGTGTCACATACATAGAAAATCCAATGAATCCAATCGAATGGAAAGATGCAATTCTATTTTATTCCAACAAAAAACACCAGAAAAAAATCAAGAATCAAAATCTACGATTTTTTGATTATAAAAACTCTGCCAAAAAAATGGTAGAAATTTTACAAAAATACGAAAGATAAACTATTTTGTTGCTGGCTTCATATTTTGTAATTCTTTCATGTATTCAATCGTACAGGATTGAAAGCTTAACGAATCACAGGGAGCATTTTTTATGCACTGTATAATGGGATTCAATGCTTCGGATTTATTATTTTTTAATTTTATAAAAAAACTTAAACAATGTTTTTCTATATCGCTAAAATTTTTGAACTGATTATCGCATTGAGCTACTTTTTTACAGATTTCTTGGAATTCTTGTGTTTCTTCTGTTTTCTTTTCTTTACACGAAAAAACTAATAATATTATTAATAACAAAAATATTCTATATTTTTTTTTCATGGTGATTTTCCAAAATAATGTTAATTTTCTTCTGTCAATTTTTTTTGTTATTGTTTATAGGAAAATCAGGAATTAACTGCTTGATGTATTTTTTGATACTTTCTGTATCTTTTGCATAAAACAATTGATTCAAAATATCGAATAAATTCTCGGGAACACCATTTAAAACGACTTTTTGTATTCCTTCTATGGTTGTTGGTTTAATGGATTCGTCTTTTTTATCGTAGATCTCTTCGTAAAGTTTTTCGCCTGGACGCAGTCCAGTAATTTTGATTTGTATATCTTTTTCGGGCATTTTTCCATAAGAAAGAATCATGTATTTAGCGAGTTCATAAATGTTGATGGGTTCTCCCATGTTGAGAAAAAAGATGTCATCTTCTTGTTGGGCTATTTCCATCGTAGAGATCAATAATTCACAAGCTTGATCAATAGACATAAAAAAACGCTTCATATTGGGATCGGTTACAGTTACTGGTCCACCGCGTTCAATCTGTTCTTTAAAAATAGGTATTACACTTCCAGAACTTCCTAAAACATTACCAAAGCGAACAGATACAAAGATCGAATTCGTATGTTTTTTATAATATTGGCAGATCATTTCCCCTATTCTTTTTGATGCTCCCATAATACTCGTTGGTTTAATCGCTTTATCCGAAGAAATAAAAATAAACTTTTTTATCGAATATTCTTTTGCAAGTTGTACTAAATTTAATGTTCCTAAAACATTTGTCTTAATGGCTTCTTGTGGATTTTCTTCTAGTAAAGGTACGTGTTTTAATGCAGCTGTATGAAAAATAATATCCGGTTTTTCTTTTTCGAGGATTTCTTTTATGCGTTCTTTATCGCGAATATCCGCTAAATAAGATTTATATCGATAGTTTAGCTGGTGTACAATAGTAAATAGCAAATATTCAGAATTATCGAGTAAAACTAGATTATGATAGTTATGTTGAATCAATTTTTTAACAAGACCAGAACCAATAGAACCACCAGCACCAGTGATAAGAATTTTTTTATTCATAAATTTATTCCATAACTAAAAATTGAAAATAGATTCAATTGACAATAAAAATTCCCTTTATAAGTATACCTTATGGATAAAAATAAAACAATGCCAAAGCAAAAAAGGATTGCTCTGGTTGCTCACGATAAAAAGAAAATGGATTTGCTTGAATGGGTTTTGTTTAACGAAGGTTCACTATCAGAACATATTCTGTATGCAACAGGAACTACGGGAAGTATAATAGAAAAACACACCAAACTAAAAGTCTATAAATTGCAAAGTGGACCATTAGGTGGCGATTTACAAATAGGCGCAATGATAACAGAAAAACAATTAGATATACTGTTCTTTTTTTGGGATCCCTTAGAGCCACAACCCCATGATCCCGATATTAAAGCATTGCTTCGTATTGCAATGGTTTGGAACATTCCTGTTGCATGTAATCGTTCCACAGCAGATTTTTTAATTTCTAGTCCATTATTCAAAAGTGAATATGAACCTATTGTCCCAGAATATATGATTTTTAAACAACCACGAAATAATTAATACGATTATTTTTTAACACCAAACAAATTATAAAAAACTAAAAATTGATGTCTACATAAATCAACCAAAAAAAATGGATTTTGTAATAATAAAGGCATAAATTATGATGAGTGTAAAACCCAAAGTAGAGAGAAAATTATTAGCTAATGCTATCAGAGTTCTAAGTATTGATGCAATCGAAAAAGCAAAATCTGGTCATCCCGGTGCACCAATGGGAATGGCAGATATAGCAGAAGTGTTATGGAATGATTTTCTAAAGCATAATCCAAAAAACCCCAAGTGGTGGAATCGCGATAGGTTTGTATTGTCGAACGGACATGCATCTATGCTTATCTATGCTCTCTTGCATCTTTCTGGTTATGATATTTCTATAGAAGATCTTAAAAATTTTCGACAGCTTCATTCTAAAACTCCTGGGCATCCAGAATTTGGACATACAGTAGGAATAGAAACAACCACTGGTCCTTTGGGTCAAGGTTTTGCGAATGCAGTAGGAATGGCATTAGCAGAAAAGATCTTATCAAGTCAGTTTAATCGAAAAGGTTTTCCGATTATAGATCATTATACTTATGTATTTGTTGGTGATGGTTGTCTAATGGAAGGAATTTCTCACGAGGCAGCTTCGCTTGCAGGAAAATGGCAATTAAATAAACTGATTGTCTTCTATGATAATAATTCTATTTCTATCGATGGTGATGTTTCTGGTTGGTTTGTTGACGATACAAAAAAACGATTCGAAGCATACAATTGGCATGTAATTGATTCGATTGATGGTCACGATCCAAATGCAATCATTCGTGCAATTAAACAAGCACAAAAGACTCCCCAACCTAGTTTATTGATTTGTAATACAATTATTGGATATGGTTCTCCTAACAAAGCAGGAAAAGAATCTGTTCATGGTGCTCCCTTAGGAACAGAAGAAAGCCAAAAAACAAAAGAATACTTAAAATGGCCTTATCCACCATTCGAGATTCCAAAAGAAATCTATGATGCTTTTGATGCCCGAGAAAAAGGTCAAAAATACGAAGATGAATGGAATCAATTATTCGAAAACTATCAAAAAGCATACCCAGAATTAGCAAAAGAATTAGAAAGAAGAATGAATCATATCTTACCCGAAGATATCGATCATTGGTTCCACAAAATAAAAGACGAAGAAATCAAAAACGAAGCAACGCGAAAAACCTCTCAAAGAGTATTGAATAAGATTAAACCAAAACTTCCAGAGCTCATTGGTGGTTCTGCGGATTTAACACACTCAAACTTAACAATATGGGAACATGCCAAAGATATCACACAAAATAACTTTGATGGAGACTATATTTATTATGGTGTACGAGAATTTGGGATGTTTGCTATCATGAATGGCTTATTTTTGCATGGAGGTTTTCGACCATTTGGTGGAACATTTTTGATATTTTCTGATTATGGTAGAAATGCAATCCGCATGTCTGCTTTGATGAAGTTAGGAGTAATTTATATCCTTACACATGATAGTATTGGATTAGGAGAAGATGGACCTACCCATCAACCCATTGAGCAACTTCCCTCTTTAAGATTAATACCAAATTTACATGTTTGGCGACCTTATAATTATCACGAGGTTTTGATTGCTTGGAAAAGTGCACTAAAAAACCTTCATACACCAACAGCGCTCATTTTATCTCGACAAAATATCAAGATGCAATATAATCTAAAAAATTTTAAAAATATCGAAAAAGGTGGATACATTATCTACGAAACACAAGATAGTAATACAAATCCTATTGTTATTCTATCTTCTGGTTCTGATGTAGAAATTGCCATAGAGACTGCCCAAGAATTAGAAAAGAAAAAATACTTTGTAAAGGTTGTATCGTTGCCTTGTTTTGAGATATTTCGTAATCAACCTAAAAAATACAAAGATTCTTTGTTAGGTACCGATCCAGCTTTGCGTTTTGCAATAGAATCTGCTCATCCTCAAAGTTGGTATGAATATGTAAAACCAGAAAATGTCTTAGGTTTAAAAGATTTTGGAGCATCTGCACCAGGCGATGTCCTTATGAAGCATTTTAATCTAACCAAAGATTATTTTGTAAAGTTTATTCTAAAAAGGTTATCTATTATTTGATTTTTTTTATCAGTAATTCTTTTAGTTCGAAATCGATAGGTTCTTGGGAATAGAAAAATAACGTATTTTCTTTTGTTTGATTTGTTTGTAATTCCCAAACGCCTGTTTCTTTTTTTGTATAAGATAAATTCTTATTATAAAAAAATCTTAATTCTACTTGGGGATGTTTTTCGTATAGTTCGATTCTATATTTCCCTTTGGGTAGATACAACAATTTCCCAAATAAAAGATAATCTTTTAAAAAGAATTTTTGATCTTTTATTAATTGTTCTTTATTGTATTGAACTGCATCGTTTTTGTAAGAAATTTGATAGAAGGGATTAATACATAAAAATTCTGGTTTTATGGATATTTGGTCTTTCCAAAACAATTGTGCATTATAAACATTCAGTAAATATACGGGATATTCCCAATCCCAAATTTTGTTTTTTTCGTTGTTTTTAAAATAACAACTTTCCCATTTGATAAACTCATCGTTTAAAAGAGGTTGTATGTGAATAAAAAATGCTATTAAACTTAATAAAAATAAACTGATTTTATAAATTTTGTTTTGATCGTATGCCCACGTAATCTCTGCAAGAAGAATCATAAATATTGGTAGTAAATCTGTAAAAAACCTTGGACCATAGTTAGAACCACCATCCCAAATATGATATGTCGAATAATAAAATATATAAACAAGAATAATAAACAATAAAACAAGAATTTCTTTTTTTCGTGTATTCAAAGACTTCCATTTAAAAGGAATTAAAAACAAAAGTAGTAAATAAGGTAAAAACAAAAACAAACCTCTCGATGGTGATACCAGTAAACCTAAAAATGCCTCCAAAAAGTCTACTTTGCTTTCAAGAGTTTTTTTTATTTTAAAATGGTGATAGTAAGGTCCAACCATATGGTCATAAATCATTAGATTGATTATATCAAACGGTATGTTGAGTAATAAAAATCCTATGATATAATACTTGATAAATTCTTTTTTAAAGTTTAGCAATATCAAAGGATAAAAGAAAATCGTTGTAGGTCTTATGTGTGGTAGTATGCCCAAAATCATTCCAATGGCTAATGCACTATACTTCGAATCCTTTTTTAGCAATATCAAAAGTAATAAGATTGCATTAACAATCAGTGTATGTTGCCATGTATTATGAGATAATAAAGACAAAGCTGGACTTGCAAAAACATAAATCAACAATATAATATAGGCAACTTTTTGGTTTATATACTGATAGATGTAGTAAAACAACAATACAGCACTAAGTGCAGTCCAAAAAGCTGCAATAAAGTTATCTAATTGATTAAGAGGCGAAAGAGGATGACTGATATCTAAAAAAGAGATTTGTTTTAAGTCGAAAAATAGACCAAAGACCACATAGAAAGGAAGGTTTAGAATCGGATAAACATAAGGGAAAGTAGAATAAATATGATTGTCAATAATAGTAATAATCCAAGGATGATAAAAAATATTTCCTTGTTTGTCTTGGACTTCGAAAAACGAGTCTGGTGGAAAATAAATTGCATAAGGGTTATTTTTGTTTTCTTTAAGATAGTTATCGGGTTTACCATAGAATTCGTCGAGGTTGAGGTTTTTTTCTATTAGGATGCTTATAGGAAGCAAACGAGTGTTAACAGTATCGATGGTTTTAAAATATTTTTTTGGATAATAGAATAAAAAAAGAACGATGAAAAAGATAAAAAAATATTTAAGATTATTATAAAATCCTTTCATGATAGCGACTTAAATTGAAGTCCCATATAGGTAAACCACAAAATCTATCGCCTTCTGGACAAAAAGGTTTCATATTAGCCATTTTTCGAAGACTGCATGGCGCGCGAAAATAGTTCTTTAAAAATGGAAATTTTTCTTCGATATGAGTGATTTCTTGTATAGAAGCATGAAAGATTTCTTCTTGTGCATTAAAACATGTTCTCATCTTCCATTTATGAATCAAATTTAAAAGGTCTCCTGATTCGTAAAATCGTACAGGAAATGCATTCGGTAATAGATAACTTGCTTCTTCTAATGTTGCACCATAATCCAAAAATTGGTTGATTAAATCAAAAATCTTTTTCATTATATTGTCGTAAACCTCTTTTAAAGAAGAGTGTTTCTCTATTATGGTTGGGGTAATATAATCAGGTTTTCCTATATATTGTTGCATTAGAAATGGTCTTGATGCAGGTACAAGCCTATGTCTTTGATCTTGACTATCTGCCGTATGAGAAATTTTCTTTTGGAATGTAAAATGAACATGATATAAAACACGATTTAATTTAGAATGCATAGTTTCGTTTAAAGTAGAACCTAAATGCTTGTTATATTTGGGATGGAGTAGATATTCTAGCAGTGTTTCTTCGGATAGATTTTCATCATAGTATCCTAATACACTTCTTATGCTATCTATAAGAATTTCTTTTATGTTAGTTTGATAGCTCACTAATTTAGAATAAAGATTGCCAATCTGCTTGTCAAAATGTTGTATCCATTGTTTTTGTGTTTTTGAAGAATTTTCAAAAAAATTCATAAAAAAATTATATTCTGGCGTCTCTTCAATAGGAAGAGAATCGCCCATCTCTTTTGCATATAAAGGATCAATTTGGTATACACATTCCCACATTTTTTGAACCAAATCTTTGGTTTCTTTGGGAACATCGCTGATTTCTGCCATTTTTTTATAACGGTATAAGGTTATTCCACTAATTGTATGATATAAATACGTATACGTTGCAAGAGGAAGTACATACCTTGCAATTTCCATCGCTTTTTTGTAGATTACCTTTTCCCATTTTTGAAAATTCTTTTTTCTATAAGGAAAAATTTTATAATATTCTTCTTGTACGTAAGGCATTAAAATTTTAATCAAATTTTGATACGATTCGATTTGATATTGTATAGTTTTTCTATAAACATCTTTAATATTCTGGTTTCGATCTAATGAATTAGGATAATAAAATTGATGAGGTTGAACCTCTACATATCTTTGACTGACTTGTTCAGAATTATAAAAAGGGTGAGAATGTAGAAAAGACCAGACAGCCATTCTACTGATATTTTCAATTGCAAAAACAAAATGAGGATGTTGTCTTGTAGTTAAGTGCCCAGCTTTTAATGTAGAATCGGCAATTTTATCTCTTAATAAAATAGACTTTTCGTCTTTCGAAACATCGCTTGGATAAACAATTCCTTTTGAAGAATAGCAGGTTCTTGCAGAAGCAATAGATAGGTTATATGGTTCATTGGTATAAGCAATTAAAGATACTTTAAGCATATCTAAATTTTTTTCGGTAGAAAACACCATTTTGTTTATTAAAATTAATTTGTCCTACCATAAATGGTTAAATCCCATTTTTTAAAATAACCTGCATCTTGTACTGCTTTATCTTGTACAGAGATTCTAAATTTTCCTTCCGCAGTTTCGTCGAGAAACCGAGCAATACCAAATCGCCAATCCATATTACCCGTTTGACATCCTGTTCGCGTTCCATTACCATTGGAACAATTGTGTGGTTCCATTAATATTGCTTCTGTTCCAGAAGGAGAGTAGAGTTGAATTAATAGATCCCCCCAATATCCATGATTTAGATGAACTGTTGCATCTACCCACTCAATCTTTTTTATACCTGTAAAAGATGCATCGAATTCGTTTATAGTTGCAGGACCATTATCCACAATATCTTTATAAACAGGTATATTTCTGATGACACATTTTCGATATCCACCGAAGTTTGTCCATGTCTTAGCTGTATTTACTGCATAAGAAACGTTTAGTAAACCAAATCCATATTTATGGTTGATTTTAATTCCTGCTGCGTTAGATGTCCAATTACTATCCGTAGGATCATTTTTTTGGGTAGTTTTTGCTAATATATATCGAACATCCCTCCAAGTTAGAGAAGGATTTGCTTGTAGCATTAAAGCAATAGCACCAGAAACAATAGGCGTAGAACCCGATGTTCCATTAAAATTTTTGGTATAATTGGTATTCGGAAGATCAGTGGCTCCATAGTACTTTAAATTTAAACCATTCGAACCCGTTAGATCTGTTGTAACCAATCCATTTTGATTATCCCCCATAGAAGGTGCACAAAGCCACAAGTTTGCTCCCTTTTCTGAGTAGCTTGCTTTGACGTTGTTGTCTCCCACAGCACAAACACTGATTACACCGTGATAGTTCGAATATCCATCGTAATTAGAATTGTCAGCATAAAAGGAAGTATTATTGTAAGTATAATATGCACCATTCCCAGCTGCAAATACATAGATAGTTCCTAAACCAAATCGTCCACTGGTTAAACCTTCTTCCACAGCAAGTTGCCATAAACTATCAGAACCGATTAAATAACCTGTTCCATCGGGTGGTCCCCAGCTATTGTTAGAAATCCAAATATTTTGTATATCTCTTTTTGTTGCATCGATAATATTGGATGTATAACCAGTTTTTATTGCATTATAGCCTCTTAACTTAGAACGAGGAGCAACTCCTCTTACACCTAATGTGTTATCTTTTGCAGCAATTAAACCAGATACTGCTGTTCCATGCATCGAATCATCCAAAGAAGGATTTCCCGTGGGATCGGTATCATTAACAGAATAATCATAGCTTTTTGATGGTTCAATGTTTGCAGTTAGATCTTCGTGGTTTATTTCTATCCCATCATCGATTACACTAATAGATATATTGCTTCCACAATAAGATTGCCAAGATGTTCCCATATTGATTTTAGTAAAATGCCATTGTAGACTATATAGAGTATCAGAATTAATGCTGCAATCTTCTGTTGGTGTTGTAATCGTTGTAGTGGGTTGATTTGCAGGGATATCTTCGCATGTGATAGATAAAGGTTCAGGTTGATTTAGTAAATAATATAGTAATAATAAGTTAAGTTGTTCATCTTTATTGTTTTTTTTAATACATGAAAACAAGAGAAAAACGTTAAATATTATCAGAACCTTTTTTAATTGAAGCATATTCTAATAATCAAAAAAAATTCATGTATTATGTCAATCCTTGAATGCAACAAGATTCTATTCCATTGACATAGTAAAATTTTCTAAAATTTTGACCCAAAAATGAGATTTATCACTTTTGGTTACTTAATATTTTTTGTTCTGGTTTTTGTCCTTTATTGGCAGTTAAAGAATAAACACCACAAACTTTTGTTGATTGCATTCGCATCTTCTCTATTTTATGCATCCTGGTCTATTCCGTTTTTTATCCATTTTGCATTTTTAATTCTTTTAAATTATTTTTTTTCTCTAAGGATTCGTACTAATACAAATCATAAAAAAATTTATTTTATTACCATTGTTTTAATCGATATTTTCAATTTGATTTTTTTTAAATATTTTTATTTACTTCTCCAGTTTCTGTATGATTTAACAAAAATAGAACTTTTTCAAAAACAAGTATTGAACAGTTTTCTTTTTGAACATTTTTATCAAGAATCCATTGTATTACCATTAGCTATTAGTTTTTATACGTTTCAGTTATTAGCTTATATCATCGATTGCTATAACGAAAAAATTCAAAGAAGAGATAGTTTATTAGAATTCTATGTATTTATATTATTTTTCCCTCAATTAGTTGCAGGGCCAATTATGAGACATTCGGATTTTTTCTTTCAGTTGGATTCAGAACCTCGTTTAACCCACGAAAAAGTAATAAAAGGATATTTTTTAATTTTGATTGGATTAATCAAAAAAGCATTCATTGCAGACAATTTAACCAATACAATCCAACCGGTTTTTTTAAATCCGTTAGAATATAATGGTTTTACCAATTTTCTATCCGCAGTTGGTTATGCTGTTCGCGTTTATGCGGATTTCTCTGGATACACTGACATTGCAAGGGGTAGTGCTTATTTGTTAGGACTTCACATACCCGAAAACTTCGATAGCCCTTTTTTTAGCACAACAATTTCTGAATTTTGGCGGCGATGGCATGTTACCCTTTCTTCTTGGCTTAGAGACTATATTTATATACCCTTAGGAGGTAATAGAATTTCTGAATTTCGAACAAACATCAATCTTATTGTTACCTTTACATTAGGTGGATTATGGCATGGAGCAAATTATACGTATATTGTTTGGGGATTTTTTTATGGAGTTCTATTAGTTCTAGAAAAACCTTTTTTAAAATCTTTTCAGAATATAATAAACAAGCATATCTTTTTTAAGTTTTTAGCAATTCTTTATACATTTTTATTTTTTAGTATTGGTTTTTGTTTTTTTAATGCACCTAATATATTAAACTCTTTTTATATGCTAAAACAAATCTTTTTGGGTGGTGTTGGTAATTCTTTTCATAAAGATCAATTGATACAGATCTTGGGTTTTTTGGTAATTGTCTTTGGTTTTAATTATCTTCAGTATATTAGAAATAAGTTTATTTTAAATATAAAAAGAGACTATTTTATCTTATTTCTATTAGGTTTATTTGTGATTTGGCTTTTAGGAAATTATTCACCACAAACGCAAAGTTTTATATATTTTCAATTTTAAAGGAAATTTATGTTAAAAAATATTATCCAAAAACCTTTTATTAGTACGATTTTATTAGCATTAGCACTCTTCTTAACAGATAAAATCTTTTTAATACCTTCTATAAAAAAAATTGTTTTATATTATAAAAAAGTAGAAATATTTTTCTATGAATCTCGTTTCGAATTGTTCGAATATTTAAAAACTTATCGCGATAGAGAATATGCATTAATATTAGGAAGTTCGCGTTCTGGAATGTTCTCTTACAAAGAATTTCAGCAAGAAATGGGTAAAGAAAGCTATATTTTTAATTTTAGTGCACCTCTTGCAGGTACATCTTATTATTATTACTGGATAGAAAGGATTGATTCATCTCTACAAAAAAAACCTCAATGGATTTTGATGGAACTGGATGCTATAAATTTAGGTAATCCTTCTGTTTACATCTCCCTACCCTATTCTTACGATCCCATATTTATGCTTCGATATATGGATTTTTATAGAGATATTCCACAAAATATCCCTCAAGAGAAACAAAAAAAATACATAGATTTGATCTTTTCTAGTGATACAATTTTTAAGGGTTTTAGCGCGGACGAAGTAGATACATATTTTATGAAGTACTTTTTTATTATAAATCGTTATAGCATTCATCCCAATAAGATTTTCGAAAATTTTAAAAAAATTGATTATTTTGACGAAACAAAAAATACTCTAATCAAAATTCCTTTGTACGAATTTGCTCATCGTACTAAGCTCAAAAATTTAGAAAATTTTAAGCATACGTTAGGAGGAATTCCTGTTGAATTTTATACTCAAATTCCAGAAAAAGATCTTTCGATTGATGCACAAAGAAACTTTTTAAGACTTTTGCCTTCTTCAGAATTATCCAGTACTCAGCTAATTTTTCTAAAAAAGATCTTAGACCTTACACACCAACAAAATATACCACTGATTATTTATAAACCATCAATGACAGAATATGCAAATCAAATATTAAAGACTTATCATTTATACGATTTAGAAGATTTAATAAAACAATTTGAAAGATACCAAAACATAATCTACATTGATACAACTTCGATATCGTGTAAAAAATTTTCTGATTCTGTACATCTAAGCCCTGAATGCTACAAAGAGCTAACCAAGTTTATATCTACTTACGCGAAAAAGAAGGTTCCCAATCAATCAAAAAGTTTTTAAGTTCTCCCTCGAGAAAATACGTATTGATTTGGTTATCGTCCAAATCCAATTCTTGAATTTCGCTTTGTTCGTAGAAGATTAACCATTTTTTATTAGATTTTATGATACCAATTTTGCTTTTATCTCCCCAAGGATAGAGAAAAAAATAAAATTGATAATCTTCAGCAAAAATACTTTTTCCAGGATATAGATGATCTACCTCCATTTCTATAAGATCATAGATAGTTGGAACAATATCTAAAAGATTCCCATAAGAAATTTTATTTTTATCAAAGATATAGGGAAAATAACTCGAATGCATAACAAACGGTACCTGAACCTCTGGATTATACAGAGAAAAATCATGCAGGATGTAATTATAATCTCCAAAAGATTCTCCATGGTCCGAAAGTAGAATAAAAATTGTATTTTTATAATAAGGACTTTGAGAATACAAATCCATGATTTGATCGATTATATCAATGGTATATTCAACTACGTTTTGATATCGTCCTAATCTGTCGCGATTACTATATTTATTATATACTTCTGGTTTTGGGTTAAAATAAGGTGTATGTGTATTCGAAAAAACATAGAGAATAAAAAAAGGATTATGAATCGTTTGGATGATTTCTTGTGTTTTTAAATAGAGGGCATAATCATCTATTCCCCATTCAAATTCTTGTAAACCATAATTTTCTAAATCCTTTTTTTCGATGATGTTCAATTGCAAAAACTCTAAAAACGATCGTTCCCTTTCAAAAGAGGTATCATTCGTTGTTATGTAATAGGTTTGATAATTTCGCTTTTTTAACTGGTAGATTAGGTTTTTTTCTGACAATTCTCGAAAAAAATCTGTGTTTAGGTTATAAAAAAGATAATGGATTTTTCTCGGGCTATAATGTCCTGTTAACAAAGTAAAATGTGTATTCGTACTATGGGGAATAGGAACATAAAAATGATCTACAAATATGTTATTAGGATGATTTGGATTAAAATAACGAGAACGTTCGAGTGTAATTTTATCTTTTCGAACACTTTCTAACAAAAAAATTACTATGTTAGGATTTTTGTTGATAGAAAACCCCCACCTATTTTTAAAATAATGTTTAACAGGATTATAAGATACATTAAACCATTCTTTTTTTGGTTTTTGGTTTGATTCTAAACCAGTTGCATTAAGATGCGATTTATTCATGTAATGATTATAATTAATAAAGAAACTAAAACTAATAAATAAAATAAATATAATAATAAAAAAATATGTAATTTTATATAATAATTTATTTGATTTTTTTATATATTTTTTAAATAATAGATATAAACTAAAATAAAACAAAAAAATTACGAGATAAAAATAGTCTCCAGAAAATAATACAACTACATCATTCAAAAATAAAGATGTATGCTCCAATAGATATTTATACATTTCTAAAATTGTGTTTATTTCTAAATTCAGTTTAAAAAGATCCTGCACATAATATTTGATTAATATAATAACAGCAAATAAAAATAGAAAAACATCCAAATATTTCTGATATCTTTTTATAATATTCTTAAAAGAATTATATAACTTTATCATTAGAGCTAAAACAATAAAAAATAACAACATTTCTATCCGTAATAGGGGATCTTCGTAAAGAACGTATAGAAATCTTTTGATTAAATATTCCAGTGTAGGAGCATTTTTATAATAGTTATAGAATAATATCGTAAAATAAAAAAATAATGCGAAAAAAATTGGCATAGAGTAAATTTTTTTTGTATCAATCCCATGAAAATCAATTTACAACACTATTGCAAAATAAAACAAGATTCTATGAACGGTTTTAATTTTTTTAAGGTAGTTTCGTCGAATCGTTTTATACCCGAAGATGCATCTTTAATTACACCTTTTTATAAAAATATGTTTATAAAATTGATATATTATTTTTTATATTGTTTTTTAATCTATTTAGTTTTTAAAAATCTGATTCTTTATAGTTTTATTTTAATAGATTATTTTATCGTTAAATTTAAAATCATGGATATCTTTCAATCAAGTTTTTTAACAAAAGAAAAGATACTGAGTTTAAAACATCCTTTTATATTCATCTTAAAACTATACATGTTTTTTTTATATCTTTATATTCTTAATCAACAACTATGGATAAAAGTATATATAAATAAAAACGCTTTATTTATTATTAAAAAAAGCTTATGGGATAAGAGTTTGATTCATATTCCGTTAGAAAAAATTCAACAATTAGAGATAAAGCAAAACCTAATACAAAAATTATTTCAATTATATTCGATAAATATAATTCATAATGCATCATTTATCATAAATAATATCAATCTCGAGATAGATAAATTCCATGAATATGTTTACAAAATTTATAAAAATTAATATTAATATTTTGATATCGTTTTTATTTTTTGCTTTTTTTGTTCTATTCCAGTTGTATTTCTTTTTTCATTATCTTGATGTGGATGTTGCAAGTTATTATGTTCAAATTCAAAAAAATCAGTTATTCCATCCCCATCATTTGCTTTATAATGTATTGGGTTATTTTTGGTTAAAACTAAATCAATGGACTCAATTGAGTAATTTTTTTCTTCTAAAATTGATGAATATTTTTGCAGGTGCATTAGGTGCATCGATACTTTATTTTATTTTTTATTCTTATTCTAAAAAAACGATTCTTTCGATATTATTTGTCTTTTATGTTATTTTTAGTTTTGATTATTTATTTTACTCTCAAATCAACGATACTGCTTTTATGCCTCTGTTTTTTAACTTAATTTTTATTTTATTTATTGTTTTGATAAAAGAGATAAAAATTTATCATATAATCCTTTTATCCATATTACATACGATTTCAATTGGATTTCATCAGACAAATTTATTCTTAATTTTTGTAGGAATTTTTAAAATTTTCTCTTTAAAAGAACGTCGCACAATTTATGTTTTATTGTATGTAGGTTTAACACTTTCTTTTACGTTCTTAATGTATTTGATCATTGGTCATTTGATTTTAGGTTATAGTTTAGACGAACACGTAAAAAAACCTATCATAGGTATACCAACAGGTGGCAACTTCTATGATTGGATGCTCATGTATGGTCACTGGGATAAAGAACTTAAATGGGGAACGTTCCAAAGAAATCATCTCTTCTTGACGTCCATTACTACCTTCTCGAATGCTTTGTTTATACATAGAATTTATTCTTTAAAATCGATTGATGCTTTATTTCAACTATTGATCGATCAAAATGCATCCATTACACTAGAACAATTTTTGTTTTCTTTATTTTTAATCTTATTGCTTTTAAACCTTTTATTATATATTTATTTTATAAAAAATTATCTATACTATTTAGGTTTTTTATTGTGGTTTGTTTTTCAGAGTCTATTGGTAGTCTGGTGGGAACCTACGAACAAAGAATTTTGGATTACACCTTTATTTACTTTGATTTTAATACAATTTTTTAACGTAAATAGGATCTTAGCACTGACTAAAACTAAATTATTTTATTATTCATTATATTATATCATAAATCTATTTTTTCTTCTATGGGTATCTCTAATTTTTGTGAATAATTATAAGAACTTCTTAAAAATTGTTCAATATAAGACATTTTTTGGTCACTGGGAAGATTTATACGATCAAAATCAATTTATCCATATTATGAATAAAGATCTAAAAATTCCTTTTGATTTAAAACAAGACGAAGCATTTCTAATCAAACAAAGGTTGGCATTCATAGAACAATTACGAATTAAATTGCGAAAAAAAGAAAATGAAGCATACTTTAATTATTATATAAAACAATTCGAAGATATCATAAGTGCCCTCGAAAAATTCAACTACGAAGAAATCCATCAACTAAAAGAAGAATTAAACTTAATAAAAAATCACTACGAAGATTGGCTAAAGATTCATGGAATCGATACTACGGAATAATTCGTATAATTCTTTATGAAATAGATTCCAATCCTTCTTATAGGTTTGATTTTTTATATCTGCTCTTGTAGGATACTTATCCCGTATCGAAAAATAGTTTGGATCGCTTTTTAATCGATGAGTTTCTTTTAGAATTGATTCATAAATTTCTGTTTCGTAATGCTTTGGTAAAAAATCATCTATAATAAAATTAAAGCGATAATTAAAATGCCTTGCAAATTTTTCTAAAACTGTAAAAACACTTCGAAAGCGAGAAATCCAATTATAACCTGCAACATGGGGAGTGGATATTTTTAAATTATCGAAAATCAATAATTCTTTTTTTGGTGGTTCTTCGTAATAGACGTCGAATACACATTGGTTTTGGTTTACAAGAAAACGATAAGATTCGGGCGAGAAAATTTTTCCACGAGAAGTATTGATAATAATTTGATGATTGTTTAAATGGTTTAAATAGATTTTATCGATCATTTGATACGTAGAAAACTCCCCAGTATAGGTTAATGGTACATGAAAGGTAATTACATCACAACCAGAAATTCTAGATAATTGAACGTTATATTCTTCGCTTAATACATAAGGATCTACTAAAACATAAGAAAAACCTAATTTTTCTAAGATATTAACCAATAATTTTCCTATTCGTCCGTACCCAATAACACCAAAACGTATAGTTCTATTTAAAAGTTTTTTTGTATCAATCACATAAGGTAATACACTTAAAACATATTCTACAACAGAATCTTTATTTTCTCCTTGTGCATCGAAAAAAGGAATTTTTAATTCTTGTAGAAAATCAAAATCTACATGATCCATACCTGTTGCAGCTGTACCAAAAGAAAGAATCTTTTTATTAAATAAGTTATATAAATTTTTTTTAATATTGATGGATACAGGAACTAAAAACAATGCTATATTATGAACCAAAAATTCTCTTAAATCTTCGGTTAATTGATTTGCTTGAATGCTTTTTTTTAGTTCTTTTAAGGAATAGACAGAATATTGAAGCTGGTTGATTTTACAAAAAGAATCGATCAACTTATCTACCCCATAGATAGAATAAGTATGATCAGGAATTAATAGATAATCTTTACGAACCAGTACTTCCATAATATCGTTCGCCTAATCTCCATAAGAATAATGCTACAACAAACAAAAATAACCCTATAGGCAACGTTCCATAGATTAAATAGGGATGAAAGATCATCGAAGGATCTTTGCTTAAAAAATAATAGGAAGGATAATAGTTTACGAATGCAATGGGAAAAATAAACGTTAAAAATATTTGTACAGCTCTTGTATAGATATTCAACGGATACATTAGAAATTCTCTCGAAGAAAAAACAATTAAGTGTTGTAAACTTTCGTTAGAAATAGCATAAAAACAAACAGATGCAACAATAATTCGAATAGAACCTAAAATCAAACTACCACCAGCTATGGTAATGATAAAATAAAAAATATTGGCAAAATTCCAGTTTATATGGATTAAATGATTGGTAATGACTAATGCAACAAAACCTAAACTTAAATGTGCTAATCCGGTTAGATCAAAATTCATACTTAGGATTTGTCCAATGGTGGAAAGTGGTCGAAGAAGCACTCTATCGTAATCCCCTTTTCTTATAAAATCACTAAAATCAATCATACCAGAAAATATCGTAGAAACAACGCCCATCGAAAATATAAGAAGAGTATAAAGCAAAGCTAATTCGCCAGAATTCCAACCTTTTATAGTTTTAAACTTATAAAGCATAAGAGCTATCACAGCTACTTGCGAAAGATAAAATCCTAAGATAGTTAACAAAAAAACTAAAAAGGTTCCGCGATATTCCATCTTACTTTGTATAGAAGAAACTATTAATCGAACGTAAGGATTTTCTAGTAATATCTTCATTTTATCCACCTGCAATAGTCAACTTCCTTATGCCCATGCGATAAACAATACTTGATAGAATCATTAATATAATAATATTTATAAAATAATTTAATAATAACTCATTATAATTTATCAATAATTGATTGGGTCGCAAAAGAATCATTGTAGGAAAATAGAATAAATAAGGAAAAGGTGTAAATAGAATGATGTGTTTTAAAAATTCAGGGAAAAAATCCAAAGGAATGATTGCACCAGACATAAAAGTAATTAATGCAAAATACAAAATCCAAAATGGGAAAATCTCTACAAAATAAAAAGATAAAGAACTAATGAATAAACATATTAAATAATATATAATAAATGATAAAAAATATAAATTAATAAACTTTAAGAATTGATTCCATTCTACTTCTATTTTTATGTTAAAAAAAAATATACAAAAAACTAGTAAAGGTATTCCTCTTGCAAGAAGTTGAAAAAGAGATTGTCCGATTATATCGCTTAAATATAACAAAGGAATGGAGTAAGGCTTCATTAAGTCGACGGCAATTTCTCCGGTTCTTACTTTTCCAGAAATAAATCCTTGAGAACGAGCGAAAGTAGATTTAATTAACGTAGATAAGACTGCATAACTGGTCATAATTTCTGGTGTTATTCCATTATCTATGCCCTCTTCAGGAATAATTGCTTTCCATATAGAAATAAAAATAAAAATATAGAGTAATGCATTTAATACAGAAGTAAAGTATTCAATTCTGTAAGTAATGGCTTTTTGGAACGATAAAGAAATATATTTTAGATAGATCTTCATTTTAACCTAATTCGATTTCTTTTCCTTTGTAGATTTCTTTTAAAGTATCTGCAAGCTCTTGTTTTTTTACGGTAATATCTTGAATTCTCCCGCCCATCGTTTGTATTTTGTTGATGATATTACCTACACTTTCGTCCATAGGAACTTCTATTTCGAAAAATCGATTCATATCGTTTTTTAAAATTTTGTAGCCGTTTAAACTATTTTCGAGTTTTACTTCTTCTTCTAAATGGATAAGAATCCTTTTACTTTTTTGATATTGATGAATAAACTGATTCAAATCTCCATCATAACGAATTTTTCCTTTGTCTATTAAAATCAACCTATGTACAAGGTATTCGATATCTTCTAAATCATGGGTTGTAAGAATTACCGTTATCTTTTTTTGTTGGTTCAAGTGCTTGATGGTTTTTCGAACTACATCTTTTGTTAAAATATCAAGCCCAATTGTAGGTTCATCTAAAAATAAAATATTGGGATGATGGATTAAAGAAGCAGCTAAATCTGCTCTCATCCTTTGCCCTAAGGATAATTTTCTTACTTGTTGGTTTAGAAAAGATTCAAGTCCTAAAAGTTCAATGTATTCCTCTAATCGCTTTTTAAATTCTTTTGAATCAATTTTATAGATAATTCGAAGTAAATCGAAACTTTCGTATAGAGGTAAATCCCACCACAACTGAGTTCTTTGGCCAAACACAACTCCAATGTTTTTTGTTACAACTTTTCTGTTAGAGAATGGTTCTATTCCATTTACGAGTATTCTTCCTGAAGTTGGCATTAGAATACCTGTCAACATTTTGATTGTAGTAGATTTTCCAGCACCATTGGGACCTAAATATCCGACGATTTCTCCTTTTTCGATGCGAAACGATATATTGTCTACGGCATAGATAGGGTATTTTTCGGCATAAAAGAGACTCAAAATAGATCCTAAGATTCCCTGCTTTCTTTTTCGAATATAAAAAACCTTGGATAAATTTTCTACAATGATAGTTCCTGAATATTGATCTTCCATATTATTTCGATGCTTCTATTAAACGAAATACCTCAGAAACATCTTTATCGCCCCTTCCAGACAGACAAATCAACACAGAAGGTTTTTGTTTCTTTTTGTGGTATTTTTCGATTTCTTTTTTTGCTAAACAAAATGCATGTGCTGTTTCTAATGCTGGTGTAATTCCCTCTAATCGAGAGACTTCTACAAAAGTATCTAATGCTTCTTTATCTCGAATCGCGTAGTATTCTGTTCTACCGATTTGGTGTAAATATGCATGTTCAGGTCCGACTCCTGGATAATCCAATCCAGCCGAAACACTATGTACATTCGAAATTTGTCCATCATCGTCTTGTATAAACAATGATTTGGTTCCATGAAAATATCCCACAGTACCGAACATAATCGATGCAGCATTTTCTCCTTTATGATCAGAAATTCCCCCAGCTTCTGCACCTAATAACCGAACTTTATAGTCGGTCAAAAAACCATGAAAAATACCAATAGCATTCGAACCACCTCCAACACATGCTACCACCATATCGGGTAAACTGCCGTTGTATTTTAAAAATTGCTTTCTTGCTTCTACACCAATAATGGATTGAAAGTCTCGCACAATTGCTGGAAAAGGATGTGGTCCAATAGCAGAACCAATCACATAATGGGTGTATTCAACAGTTTTCGCCCAATCCCTCATAGCTTCGTTTGTTGCATCTTTTAACGTCTTATTACCAGAAGTAACAGGAACAACCTCTGCACCAAGTAACTTCATTCTATATACGTTTAGGTTTTGTCTTCGAACATCTTCTTCCCCCATATAGATAGTGCATTCTAAACCAAGTTTCGCTGCAGCCGTTGCTGTTGCAACACCATGTTGTCCTGCTCCTGTTTCTGCAATTATTCGCTTTTTCCCCATGCGTTTTGCTAACAAAGCTTGTCCTATGGCATTGTTGATTTTATGAGAACCTGTATGGTTTAAATCTTCCCTTTTTAACCAAATTTCTGCACCCCACTCTTTCGAAAGTCTATCCGCTCTGGTTAGAAGGGAAGGTCTTCCACAGAATTCTCGGTAATAATAAAACAATTCCTTGATAAACGTTTTATCTTTTAAACTTTTTTTATAATTTTTTTCTAATTCTTGAATTGCAGGAATCAATACCTCGGGGCTGTAAACACCGCCAAATTCTCCATAGTATCCATCTTCTGGAAAAAGCTTTCCAGATTTAAAAGCAAATTTTGAAAGTTTTTTTAAAAATTTTTTATGTTTTGATTTCATAAATTTTTTAAACTTCTACTTGTGGCAATAAATTGTATAACTCTTCTCGAATTTTTTGTATAGTAGAAATTAAATCCTCTTCTTTTACAAAAATTTTTTTGTCAGTTTTTCTTACGTATATTTCTATCTCTTGATTTTCGAAATAATTCTTTCCAATTGTTATTCGAATCGGAAAACCTATGAGTTCTGCATCGTTAAATTTTACTCCTGGTCGCAAATCACGATTATCCCATAAAAGATCGAACTTTCCTTCGAGCTTTTGGTAGATCTTTTCTACTTTTACTTTTTCTTCTTCGTTTTTGGTAATATCTACTAAAACAATTTCAAAAGGTGCTACACTAATAGGCCAGATAATTCCTTTTTCGTCATGATTTTGTTCGATGATTGTTGCCATGGTTCGATTGATTCCAATTCCATAACAACCCATGATGGGGAAAATACGGTTTTGGTTTTTATCAAGTATTGTAAATTCCATCGATTTGGTATATTTATCGCCTAATTTAAATATATGACCAACTTCTATCCCTCTTGATTCTTTTAAAGTTCCTTTGCCGTTGGGGCTGGGGTCTCCTTCTTTTGCTAAGGCAACATCGACAAGTTTATTTCTCCAATCTTTATCGATGATTACTGGATGAAAGTTTTCTATATGATAATCTTTTTTATTGGCACCTGTAATCCAGGTTTTTCTTGTTGCAGAAGATAAATCATATAGAATCGTAATTTCTTCTTTTAAGTTTAGTGGACCTGCAAAACCAGGCACACTTCCAATTCTATAAAAATCTTCTTCTTTTGCTGGAAAAACTTCTATTGCTTTAAAATAATTTTTTAGCTTTGCTTCGTTAATTTGCCTATCGCCTCTAATAAGAATCATAATAAGTTTTTCCGATTCATCTTGCAATACTACCTTATATAAAAGAGTTTTTAGCAAATCTTTCGGTTCTTTTTTTAAGAACGAAGCCAACTCTTCGATGGTCTTAGCATTAGGTGTATATATTTCGCGTATTACTTCTTTTGGTGGTTGGATTTCTTCTTCGATTAAATCTGGATAAATTACAGGGGTTTTTTCTTGGTTGCTTTTATAACTATAATCTTCGTTTAAGAGTAGGATTTCTTCTCCGATTTGTGAGGGAACCATAAATTCTTCTGAATCGCTACCCCCCATTGAACCTGTATCTGCTTCTACGGGAATCGTTTCTAAACCTACTCGCGCAAATATCTTTCTGTAAGCTTTTCGCATTGATTGATAAGTTTCGTCCAAGGATTGCCAATCCAAATGGAAAGAATAAGCATCCTTCATAATAAATTCTCTGGAACGAATTACACCAAAACGTGGTCTAATTTCGTCACGAAATTTTGTATGGATTTGATAAACAGTCAAAGGCAGTTCTTTATAAGATTTAACAAAGCCTTTTACTAATTCTGTAAATGTTTCTTCGTGCGTTGGTCCTAATACTAAATCGTTTTCGTGCCTATCTTTTAATCGAAACATTTCCTTTCCCATTACGGACCATCTTCCTGATTTTTTCCACAATTCCGCGGGGACTAACACAGGTAATTGAAATTCCAAAGAACCTATGGCATTCATTTCTTCGCGAACGATTTGTTCAATCTTTTTTATTACTCGAAATCCTAATGGTAAGATGTTGTATAATCCTGAACCTAACTTTTCGATTAAACCAGCACGAATCATCAATCTATGGGATGCAACAACAGCGTCTTGTGGATCTTCTCTTCGGGTATAGATAAAAAAGTTTTTCATTGGATTCAGATTTTTTTATTCTATTATACTTACAAGCCTAAAACAAAAAGAATATCCCGAAACATAATCCACAATCCCAAGGACATCAAAGTTATAAATGCAAACTTATGAAGATTTTCTATCACTGATAAAGGTAATCTTTTGCCTTTAATCGCTTCGATTAGGTATAGAACGATATGTCCACCATCAACAATGGGAAATGGAATTAAATTGATCACCATTAATGCGATTGAGATCGATGCCATCAGTTGAAGATAATCGTAAAAATTGGTTTGCATTACAATTCCCGCAACAGCAAACATACCAACGGGTCCCATCGTATTTTCTATAAAAGATAAGCGACCAGAAAACAATTGCGCAAAAAACTTAGGATACACACTAATGTTATTATAAGTATGTTTAATCGCAAAAGTAATAGCACTAAAAAGCGAAGAAGCTTGTTTTATTTCGATGGGTTCGATGATATTATTAGGTCGAAATCCCATTAGTCCAATTCTTTCGATTTGAATTTCTGCTAAATAGGTTTTACTTCCCAAGGTGATTTGAACTTGTTTATTTTTAAAAATACTACTTTTTTTATAAATATCATCGAAAGAAGAGAAAGGTTGAGAATCTATGGACAAGTAGTTTAATGCTCTTAAATGTTCTGGAACATAAGACATCAATTGTAAATCACCCATAGGATAATTGTATTTTAGATCCTTCATGTTTTTAAAATAGATGCGATATTCTTTTCTAAATGGTATTTGAACCTCTACAATTTCGGTAATCCAAGGCATAATTAAAGGATATTTTTCTCTTTTGACTTTTAAACGAACAGAATTCTTATCTTCTAAAGAACCTAAAAATCGTTGTAGTTCCAGAGTAGAACCGATTTTTTTCCCTTCTACTTCGAGAATAACGTCGCCATCTTCTAAGTATTGCATTGCAGGAAAACCATACGGAGGTAAAGTACTTGGGTTTAAAATCCTATTAAATTTATATTTTATGTTATCTGTAAAGGGAAAATCTACTTGTATATATCTTTCACCTGGAATTCTTATGCCAATACTAGAACGTCCAGCAGAATCCACATCCGGAACAACTACAATTTCTAAAATTTCTTTTTCTCTCTGTATTTTAAACAAAAGAGGATTTCCCCCAGATAATAAAATCTTTTCTTGCAATTCTCTAAATGAAGAAATCGTTTCGTTATTTACCGATAAGACCAAATCTCCGTTTTTTAAACCGCTTTGTTGTGCTGGACTATTTTCGATTTCTTCCCAAAGGTTTATGATAGGTGGATTTTCTTTTGGTGCAAATCCTAAGAAAAAAAATATTAAAAAACCAAGAATCAGGTTAAATAGTGGTCCACCGATTACAGGAATGATTCTTATTAAAGGAGGTTTCGAAAAGAAGGCACCTTCTTTGGATTCTCCTTGATAATCTTTTGTATAATCATCTCCGTAAAATTTTACATATCCTCCTAAGGGGAATGGCGTAATTTGAAAGATTGTATCGCCAATTTTCTTTTTCCAAATCCCTTTTCCATAACCAATAGAGAAAATTTCTGCTTTAATACCAACTAGTCGACCTAACAACAAATGACCTAATTCGTGAATTACTATGGTTATACCTAATAATAAAACACCACCAATAAACAAAACTAACATTTTTATCCTCTATTAAATTAATACGCGATTATATTTATCGTAAACAAATTCTCTTGTTTTTTGATCTTCTTGTAATAGTAAATCAAGATTTGTGATTTCGACAAGAGGAATATTTTCCATTGCATCTTGAATAATCTTTGGTATGTCCATAAAATGAACTTTGTCTTGCAGAAATAACTCTACTGCTACTTCGTTACTTGCATTTAAAACCAAGGGTGCAGACAATCCCCTTCTTCCGGCTTTTAAACATAGGGTAAAACCGGGATACTTGTTTTCATCTACGGGATAAAATTTTAACGCTGGCCACTCTTCTGGTTCTTGGGATTCTTTCAAGGTATAGGGCAAAGGTTCGGGGAAATGTAATGCATGAGCAATCGGGAATATCATATTCGGAGGAGAGGTTGAAAGCATATAGCTTCCATCTTTTAATTGTATTAATGCATGAACATAACTTTCTTTGTGGATTCTTACATCGAGATGATCGTAAGAAAAACCAAATAGATAATGAGCTTCGATAATTTCTAAGCCTTTGTTTATTAGACCAGCAGAATCAACAGTGATTTTTTGTCCCATCTTCCATGTTGGATGGTTTAAAACCTCTTGTTTGGTTATTTTTTTTATTTCTTCCAGAGATTTATCTCTTAAAGGTCCACCTGATGCAGTGAGGATCAATTTATTGATATTTTCTGGATTTTGGTTGAACAAGAGTTGAAATGCAGCATTATGTTCAGAATCTACCGGGATAACAGGTGATCGCGACACTTTTAAATGTTCTAGAATCAAATCTCCTGCAACTATGAGAGTTTCTTTGTTCGCTAAACAGATTTTTTTGTTGTGTTTGATTGCTTCGATGGTTGCGCGAATTCCTACCGCACCAACTACTGCGGTTAAAACAGTATCTGCATCGGAATTTTTGATAAGCTCTACAAGTCCTTCGCTACCACGAAAAAATTTTATTCTAGAATTTTGATTGTTTTTTATGTATCTATCGTAACTTTCTTCGTCTGTTATGGCTACTTGTTCTACTTGGAATTCTTCAATTATTTTATTTAAATTATGGGTAGATTGATGTACACTAATTGCTTTTAGCTTAATCGTTTTGATTCTTCTTAAATATTCTAATGTTGTCGTTCCTATCGATCCTGTTGCCCCAAGTAAAATCAAACTTTTTGTAGGTTTTGCAAAATTTAAGTTTAAACGCTCGATTAAATTCATAATAAGAATTTTATTTTTATATAAAAATAAAAATATCCTAAAGGGAAAGTAAATAACATTGCATCGATTAAATCTAATATACCTCCATGTCCAGGTATGATAGAAGATGAATCCTTGACTTTTGCATCACGTTTAATTGCACTTTCAACTAAATCTCCAAAAATAGATATTAAAGAAAATATAAAAGTTAATATAATACTTTCTATATAGGATGGTATTACGGTTAAGCTTTGTTGCGAAATATTGGGATGAAAGTACAACCAACCATAGATAAACCCAAGGTTAAAAAGATTGGCAAAGATTACACCACCATAGTATCCTTCCCAGGTTTTTTTGGGACTAACTTTTAAACCAGCATTGTGTTTACCAAACCATCTTCCAGCAAAATATGCACCAACATCAGTCATAATAGTTGCTAATGCTGTATAGACAAAAACAAAGATACCCTCTACAAGTACTAACATAGGTAAGATAATTGCCAAAGGAAGTGCTACATACAAAACGCCCGTAATTGTACTCATTGAGTTATAGGTGTTTCCGTCTAAGGGACGAAACATCATACTATATGTCTTAGCAAAAATTAAAAATAGCACAAGTATAGGTATGATAGGATTCTTTATTTCTTGATAAGTAGTAATAAACTTTAAGAATGTTTCATTCATTGTTAGAATGCTTCTTGATTCATACAAGAATTCTGTATAATAAGACAAAATAAACAAAAATGCAAAAATAAACCCTAACAAACGTATGGGACGACCATTAATTCCTCTATCGGTCATTCGATAATATTCATCGATGCCAAGAAATGCTATGATAAGAATGAATATCAACGCATGTAATCCATACAGAAAATGTAAAGAATTCAGTAATAGAATTACGAACCCCCCAATTGTAAAACCAGCAATAATACGTTTTGTTGTTTCTCCCATTATAACAATTTTTTTGATAATCTTAAAATTGAAAAGAAAAATTAATTTTTTAATAAAGGCTACTGCGAGATTAAACCACCAAATCGCCTTTCTCTTCCAGAATACCATTCAAGCGCTTTAAACAATTCTTCTCGCGAGAAATCTGGCCATAACACATCAGTAAAATAAAGCTCGGCATAAGCACATTGCCATAATAAAAAATTAGAAATTCTTTGCTCACCTCCGGGACGTATGAGCAAATCTACCGAAGGCAATGGGTAAGTATACAAATGTTTTTCGAACTCTTTTATCTTTACATCCGATATTTTTCCGGTATTTTTATATTGTTCTATTTTGATTTGAATTATTTGATTTACTGCGCGAAGTATTTCTTGCTGGGATCCATAGTTAATACAAAAATTTGCAAGCAACCGTTTATTTTTTTTTGTTTCTTGAACTGCTTTATTCAAGATTTCTTGGCTTGCTTTGGGAAGTTTCGATATATCTCCCGAGACTTTTATACAAATTTGTTTTTGTTTACATTCTTCTAAATATTTTGTAAAAAATTCTTGAAGCAAGTTCCAGAGGCTTTGAATTTCGGATTTGGGTCTTTTCCAGTTTTCTGTACTAAAAGTATACAAGGAAATATATGGTATTTCTAATTCTAATATTACATCTATAAGCTTTTTTAAATTTTTACCTCCTTGTCTATGACCTTCGCTTCTTGGAAGGTTTCTTTGTTTTGCCCATCTTCCATTTCCATCAAGAATTATGGCAATATGTTTCGGTAATTGATCGATTTTTCTTGAATTCATTTATACATGTAAGATACTTTCTTCTTTCTTTTGCGCTAAGTCTTCTAATATTTTGATGTGCTTATCTGTAAGTTTTTGAACCTCGTCTTGATAATGTTTTTGTTCATCCTTAGAAATACCAGTTAATTTTTTTATATCGTCGTTGGCTTCTCTACGAACATTTCGAATAGCAACTTTTGCTTCTTCTAATTTTTGTTTTACAAGTTTTACTAATTCCATTCTTCTCTCTTGGGTCATTTCTGGCAATATTAAACGAATTACACTTCCGTCATTTTGTGGATTTATGTTTAGGTTACTTTTTTGAATTGCTTTTTCTATTGCAGTTAAGGAATTTTTATCATAAGGTTGTATCAACAAAATTCTTGGCTCTGGTACAGTAATAGTTGCTAACTGATTAATTGGAAGTTCAGTTCCATAATATTCTACCATAATACCATCTAACATTGCTGGATTCGCTCTGTTAGAACGAATGGTATTTAATTCTTTTTTAAAAGCTTCTATACTTTTATCCATTTTTTTGTTTGCTTCTTCCAAAATGGATTTTACTTCATTGTGCGCATCACTCATATTCAACTCCTACATCATTAGATATTAAGGTACCTATTTTGTAGCCATCGATCAATTTTTTTAAATTTCCATCTTTAAAAATATCGAAAACAATGATTGGGATATTATTTTCCATACATAATGCCAATGCTGTTGCATCCATTACTTTTAATTCTTTTTGAAGAGCTTCTCTATATGGTAATGTTACATATCGTTTTGCGTGGGGATTTTTTTTAGGATCCGAATCATAGACTCCGTCTACTTTTGTAGCTTTTAATATTACTTGGCATCCAACTTCGATTGCGCGAAGCGCTGCCGTTGTATCGGTTGTAAAAAAAGGGTTCCCTGTTCCAGCTGCAAAGATTACGACGCGATTTTTTTCTAAATGTCGAATAGCTTTTCTTCTAACGTAAGATTCTGCTATCGATCGCATTTCTATCGCAGTTTGAACACGGGTAATTAAACCTAATTTTTCGCAAGCATCTTGTAAAGCAAGAGCATTTATGACAGTACCTAGCATTCCCATGTAATCAGCTGTTGCTCTATCTATGCCCGATTCTGCCACAAGATTACCGCGAATAATATTGCCCCCACCAATGACAACAGCAATGTTAATCCCTTGTTTATGGATTGCTTTAATTTGTTCTGCAATGTTTTTTACTAATAAATAATTGATCCCAAACTCTCCTTTATTCGAAAAGGATTCGCCCGATAACTTTAATAAAACTCTACTATAAGGGAACATATTTTTATCAAGAACCGATCTGATATCTTGTAAACCTTGCAACGCGAATATTTTCTCCAAATTTAGATATATATTCTTTTAAATATTCTTCTACTTTAATGTCTTGGTTTTTATAAAATGGTTGTCTTAATAGACATACTTCTTCGTAGAATTTTTCTAATTTTCCTTGAATAATTTTATCTAAAATATGTTCTGGTTTTCCTTCTTGCTTTAATTGTTCGCGAATGATCTCTTTTTCTTTTTCGACAATTGCAGGATCTAAATCTTCTGGCGAAATGGACAAAGGATTCATCGCAGCAATTTGTACAGCAATTTCTTTTGCTAAATTCACAAACTCTTCGTTTTTAGCAACAAAATCTGTTTCGCAATTCAATTCTACGAGAGAACCAATTTGATTCCCCATATGAATATAAGAAGCGATTACACCTTGGGTTGTTTCTCTATCCATCCTTTTTGCAGCTTTCGCAATTCCTTTTTTGCGTAAATCTTCGATTGCTTTTTCTATATTTCCTTCGAATTCGATCAATGCATTTTTACAATCGAGCATTCCAGCACCAGTCAACTCTCTTAATTTTTTGATTTCTTCCGACGATGGTTTATACATTCTTTTACTCCTTTTAGTTTTCTTCTTTATCTAGATACTGTTGATAATCATCAGAAGTTTCGTTTTCGTAGTTTACAAATGGTTCATCTTCTACAAATTCGCCTGTTTCGTCATACTCACCTTTATATCTTAAAGAATCTTGATGATCATCGTATTTCGCCACATCAAAATCATCATCGGTAAATTGAGAATCTTCTTTTTTACCTTCTTTTCCTTGAATGATTGCATCTGCCATCGTTTCTAAAAATAAAGAGATGGAACGTATTGCATCGTCATTACCAGGGATAGGATAATCGACTATTTCTGGATTACAATTTGTATCGACAATTGCAAAGATCTTTATCCCTAACTTTTTTGCTTCTTGAACTGCAATTCTTTCTCTATCAGGATCAATAATAAAAATATTTTCTGGAATAGTTACCATGTCTTTAATACCAGCAAGATGCTTTCTTAATTTTTCTAGCTCTCTTTTAAGCATCAACATTTCTTTCTTGGTTCTTGCTTCTAAATGCCAGCTGTTTTCTTCTTCCATTTTTTCGAGTTTTTTTAGACGTTCGATGGATTGACGAACAGTTCTCCAATTTGTTAATAAACCACCTGGCCATCTAGTATTAATATAATACATTCCACATCGTGTTGCTTCTCTTTGAACTGCACTTCTTGCCTGTTTTTTCGTTCCAACAAATAGAACTTTTTCTCCTCTGTTTGCTGCTTCTCTTAACGCTTCAAAAGCTTTTTTTGCTAATTGAACTGTTTTTTGCAAATCAATAATATGGATGCCATTTCGAGCCATAAAAATGTATGGCTTCATTCTTGGATCCCATTTACTGGTTTTATGTCCAAAATGAACACCTGCTTCTAGTAATGTTTTCATCGATATAGTTGACATACTTTACCCTTATTATAAAAATTTTTTAATTATTACTTTTGTATAAATAATATATTCCAATTGCAATTCCTATAAAGGTTGCTGGAGTCAATTGTAAATTTAATTTTTTTATGATGTAAAAATTATTCACTTCTAAGCCTTTGTTGGGCAAAACCTCGTAATTTAAATAGCCCAAACCAAAGACTGTTTCTAACAGAGACCCCATAACCGCACCTAAAAAACCGCTTAGAAGAAGCATAAATATGATAAAACATATAGAATGCTTCTTCATTATGTCAAAAAAAATGTGCTATATTTATGGTCAATTGTTTTATTTTTGATACTGAATTTGTGTTGTTGTATTTTCGTAGATTGTTTTTAAAAGAGAAACAAAGAATTTATATCGCGAGCTTAAAAGTATTTCTTGGTGATTTTGAGAAGTTGTTATAGGTCCAACAAAATTATATCTTAACATTAAAGGCTTGGTGGTAAAAATTAGCGTTTCGGGCGTTCCCGTTACAAACTGATCCGAATCAATCTTAAATGGTGGTTCAACAATTACAAAAGGGATTTGTATGTTTCTTCTCTGTTTTTCTTGTTCTAAGACATTTTTTAAGTATAAAAATGCTTCATTGTCAAAATCTTTATTTTTAAAAGAAGATGGAACTTCGGGTAAATTTCTTTCCAAATTGGGTTCAACTGCTAAAAACATTTCATATTGGAGTTTTTTTGCTTCTTGATAGATCATGTGTAACGCTGGCAATTCTTCCACACAAGGAAGGCAAGTTGGACTATAAAAATTGATTATTAGCACTGAAGCTTCAACTTGATTTAGAAAAAATCGATTTCCATTTAGGTCGCGAACAACGATTTGATTAAAATATCTATCGTAATCCTTGGGATTTTTACAGCTCAAAATCAAAAGAAATATTATAATAATATAATAAATTTTTTTTATATTCATCATTATAAAGAAAGCCTTTTAAATAAAAATTCTGGTAAATATTTTATTATAAGCATTATGTACTTCCAAAACCACTTTGTATATAGTACATCTTTTTGCTTTAACATTGCTTTATAAATATCTTTTGCAACTTCCTCGGGTTGGGCTGTAAGCAAAGGAGGTAAATTCAAATCTTGGGTCATCGAAGTATACACAAAACCTGGCTTGACCGTTAATACATGAATTTTCTCTTTAAATAGACGATTTCTTAATCCAGAAAGATAAGCACTATATGCTGCTTTGGCACTACCATAGAAATAATTGCTTTGGCGTCCACGATCACCTGCAACAGAACTAATTCCAACAATCATCCTTTTATTCGAAGTACTTTGCTTTATTTTTTCTAACAAGAGTTCTGTGATTATTGCAGGCATCTGGTAATTGATCTTTACGATTTTATCTACTTCTTTTGGATCGCTTTGTGCTTTACTCTGATTCCCTAAATACCCTACAAAAGAAATAAAGACATCGATTGGTTCAGAAATCTTTTTTACAAGAATTGTTGGATCATCTTTTTCTACGTCAAAAAGAACTGTTTCTACAGAAACATTGTATCGAATGTTTATATCTTTTGCAATCTTTTCTAATTTTTCTTTATTTCGGGCAATCAATATTAATGAAATACCATGTTTTGCAACAAAATGACAAAAGGCAATTGCCATATCAGAGGTTGCACCCAGTACTGCAATTTTATTCCAGGGTTTTTGATTCATTTTTTTGCTCCTTGGGTTAAATATAATCCTAATCGTTCTGCTTGTTTCGATAAAAGTCGATTATAGGGGTCAAACTTTTGTTTAAGTTTTAAGAATTCCTCCACTGGATAGGTAGAATAAAAAAATTCTTTGGACATCTTCGAATCTTTTGCCAAATATAACTTCCCCTTGCAATCTTTTACTATTGCATCAAGCCTTTCTAAAAATGCAGGCAATTTTTTATCAAGGGGAAAATCTATCGCCAATGTATAACCTTTTTCTGGAAAGGATAATGGATTTTTTAGAACCTTGTTTTTCTTCGTTCCTTTTTGAGGAATTTTATCGGGATCACCAAAAAGTTTAAAAACTACCAAAAAGGAGCCCACTTTACTTTTTGCAATTTCTTCGATGATCTTTTTTGTTCCTTCGTATCCATTTTTTTCTGGTAAAACATACTGGTATTGAACAAAGCCTTTTTTCCCATAGATGCGATTCCAATGATGAATAGAATCCAAGGGATAAAAGAACTTGTCATAATCTACAATGGTAGTTCTTGTTTTACCAATATGTGAATGATAAACAAAAAAATTAAAGAGTTTTACGGTAAGGGAATTTAAAACAAAAGAAGGAAAATAAAATGGTACATTCAACTTTAATTTTTTCTTAACAGTTAACGGATTTTTGTAGTAAGGAGTATTTAATAAATCTTCTATTGTTGCATGTTCCCCAGTAAATAATATTCCCCTACCGAGACTTTTTCCTTTCGATAGACAATCCATCCATGCCACCGTATAAGTAGAATTTTTGGATTGTTCGAAATAATCTAACATCTCGTCGATATTTTTGGCTTTATAAGTAGTTTGTTTGATGTACGCTGTTTCGATCTTTTTTAAATAAAATTTCGCTTTTAGGATAATTCCACAAAGTCCCATGCCACCACAAACTGCACGAAATAAATCTTCGTTTTTTTCTGGACTACATTCTATAACTTTTCCGCTGGGTAAAAGTACTTCCATCCATACAACATGTTTACAAAAAGATCCTTCGCAGTGATGGTTCTTTCCGTGGACATCGCTACTGATTGCACCACCAACAGTGACAAATTTTGTTCCTGGTGTAACTGGCAAAAACCATCCCTTAGGAACAAAAGTATTCAATATCTCTTCTAGGGAAACACCCCCTTCGCATGTCAATAAACCTGAATTTTCGTCAAAGTCTAGAAAACAACGGTTTTTTGTACCATCTACAATGTGATTCGCTAAACTTGCATCTCCATAAGAACGTCCTAATCCCCTGACTATAAAGGAATTTTCTGACTTTAACAAAAAATTCAACCTTTCGAAAGGATGGATTTCCGCCTCTACAACTGGATAGTTGCCCCAATTAGAAATAGGTTTTACCACGAAATCAGATTTTTTTTTTTATCTTATATGTCTATTCATTTAGACTGATCTATTTGTTTTTTGGCGTTAAAACTCTTGTTAAGAAATCTTCGATTGATGTTGCAATATCGAACTTTTGTTGTTCAGGCATTAAGGCATTTTTTTGTTCATCTACTTCTTCCATTGCCTGTTTTAATAGTTTTTGTCCATTTCTTACGATATATCGTTTTGTAATTAGAATAGGCCAAACATAGATGGGATCGTTTAAATCGATCTTGGGAGATTTTGGGTTGTGGGGAATAATTCTAAACGAAAAGATTTTTCCTTTTCCATATTTTTTAAGGAATTGAATCAAATAATCTTCGTTATGTTCAAAATCTGGCACTCTTTCCAAGAGAGTAAGTCGATTGGGTAATTCTTTATTATTCCATGCTTCGTCTAGGACATCGAGAACCTTGTTCATGATTTGTTCTGCTCTTTCGTCTTTTTGGATTGTTTCTTTTAATTTTTTTACATCCTCTTGATAGAGATCTACCTGTGGTTTTTCTTCACTTTGAGATTCTTCTTCTCCAATTTTTTTTCTTGCAATTTCTTTTGTTTTTTTAGAAGCTTCTTTTCGTTTGTATTCCACTTGTTTTTCTATTTCTTCTCTACGTACTTCTTCTTTGATTTTTTCTTTTTCTATATCTTTGATTTTTTTACTACTAAAAAGAGCCCTAAATATTCGAATATACCAGGGCAATCGTAAAAACAAAAGGTGTTCTTCTGCATTCAAGTATACTTTTAGTTGTTCTCCTTCTAAGATCCTTGCAACATCCATTTGCATCAAGATTTTCATTTCTGTATCGTCACCTTTTTCGTAAAGTTGACTACGAGCATGGACCACAGCGGGATAAACATTTTTTTTATATAATAAAAAATCCATTAATTTATTGCCATACATAAATTCTGTATGCAAAACCTCTGGATGCGATATTATACTAGGTAAATCTTCTTTGGTAAAAGATTTTAAATAGTTGCTGGGAACTACCCATTCATAACGTGAGAGCTCATCTAATATTTTTTGAATTTTTTGTTTTCTTTCAGCCTCTTCTTTGGTTTTAAAAATACGGATTAATTCATTCAAAATATGTTTTAATTCTGTAAAAAGAAGTTGATTTTTTTGAATTTGTATACTTTGAATTTTATTTAGATAATTTTCTAAATTTTTTACATTAATTTCTCCAGAAAATCCAACAGAATAATCGCTACTTAAACGTGCAATTAACAGATTCATTCGATCGATAAGACTCTCTTCGTCAGGGAATTGTAACGTAAAAAAATTATTATTTCCTTTGATGTATAATAAAACCCTATCGTTAATAAGTTCTTGTATGATAGGTTTTACAAAAGTTTTATAAGTAATGTTTTTTTGTTCTTGGGTTTTGTCTAATTCGTTTTGTAAGTAATAACTGATCACAGCACCAGCATGACTATTAGCATAATTGGAATCGTCTAAATTTCTAAGAATAAATTCTCTATGACTTCCTTGCCATTTTGAACCTTTGCGTGCTATCCATTTCTTTATTGCATCAACACTTCTTGTTTTATAATAATCATAATATCTTTTATATGAAGTACCATCTTGTTGTGTTGGTCGACAAAGGATTATCAGTGTGTTTAGAGAACCCGAACCAGCTATAAAGTCCACCGCAGGAAAAGAAACCAATATCAAAGATTTTAATGATCCTCTACCGGTTAATTCTTTTATATATTCATCAAATTTTTCTTTTGGTATGGAAAGCTCTTTTTGTAATTGATATAAGTCTGGCAGAATTCGATGAGCTTGAAATCGTGAGGTAGCCTCGTAAACAGCATTAAAAAGCGCATAAATTCCTTTGTACTTAAAATCCCCTCTTGAATCTAAGGATTGTACATAATCCATGCCCTCACGATATGGCATTACATCTAATTCTTGTGTATTTATATTTTGTTCCATCATAGGATTTTCTTTATGACAAGTATATTTATTTTATTTACATTTAAATAAGCAATAATTTTTTATAATAAGATGCTGTTTTTATCCATATTCGAGACAATATAGGAGCCAATTATGAAAAACATATCCCTATTACCCAACAAAGAAGAAAAAGAAAGTTTTATTAAAAAGAACTTTAACGAAATTGCAGAACATTATGATCGATTCAATGATCTATTTACTTTTGGAATGCACAGAGCTTGGAAAAGAAAATTAATCCGTCTATTAAATATCGAAAAAGCAAAAAATGCAATTGATTTATGTTGTGGGAGTGGTGATATTGCAATTTTAATGGCGAATCCTAAGTACAATCCCGAACTCCAAATCGTAGCATGTGATTTTAGTGAAGGTATGTTATCTGTGATGGAAAGAAGAGTTCGAAAAACTGATATATGGAAAAGAATAGAAATCCGAAAAGAGAATGTATTATCCTTGCCCAAATGGTATACAGAAAAATTTGATGTTGCAACAGTGGGATATGGCATAAGAAACGTAAAAGATAGAAACCAGTTCTTTAAAGAAGTTTATAGAATTTTAAAACCACAAGGTAGGTTAGGCATTTTAGAAGTAGGCAATATTGAACCTTCTTGGATTCGACCATTTGCTCATATATTTATGAAGTACATCATTCCTTTAATTGGCTATATCCTACAAGGAAAAAAGCACGAAATGTATAACTATCTACCTGCATCAGCATTAGAATTTCCACCACCAAATGTCATCATAGAAGAATTAAAATCTGTTGGGTTTAATCATATCCAGTTTAAAAGGCTTTTTTTTGGAGCTTCTGTCATCTATGTAGCATACAAATAACGATGAATCAACTATACTTGATTTCTTTAAAAAGAACCAAATGGGAGCGAGACCTACAAAAATATGGTTCTGTTAAAGAATTAAAAAAAATCTATCGATTACAGAACAATATTTTTCAACGGGTTTATGCATCTCATGTAAGACAAAAAAAAGCTTTTGAAAAGCTGTACAATGCTTTACAAAACCAAGCAGTATTTATATATCGCGAAGAACTAAACATACCTTATGTTAAAACATTTCCTTTTTTAGTAAGTTTTGGAGGCGATAATCATTTTATTTATACAGCACGATTTGCATCCCAGCCCATTATTGGTATAAATTCTGATCCAAAAACTTCTACGGGTGCATTGTTATATTTTGATGTAGACAAATTTTTAGAGTATCACAAAAAAGATGTTTTTGTAAAAAATGAATATCAAATCGAATATTGGACTCAGATAGAGGCTACACTCTATTATCCCGATAAAAGTAAAATTTCTACGGGAAGATGTATCTCCGAAACCATTATACGAAATGAATTTGCCGACTCTATGAGCAGATATCTTGTAAGGATCAACCAAAAAGAATACGAAGAACAAAAAAGCTCTGGTTTACTTCTTGCAACTGGTGCAGGCTCTACGGGATGGTTTTACAATTGTTTACCTCATTCTATCCAGCTATTTGAAGATCCAAGATTCCCAAAAAATTCTCCTTTTTTTAAAATGATTGCTCGTGAACCAGGGTTTAATAGAATCCATAAATTTAAGTATTTATACTGTACAATCAGAGAAAAAGAAGAATTAGAAATTATCTCCGAAATGGATGGTGTGATTGTGGTAGATTCCCATCCCGAATGCATGTTTTCTTTTCCACCCGGCACAAGAGCAGTTTTTAAATTAAGCAAAGATAAACTAAAAGTTATTCAGAATTCTAAAGAAAATATTGAAATGATATAAAATTTTCATTTGATTTTAACAAAGATATCATTATTTTTACTCTATGCCAAAAGAAATTAGTCATATATATTTTTCAGAAGAAATCCAAAAAGGTTTAAGAGCAGAAATTCAAACTATCTTAGAAAAACACAAAAATCTTTACTATTATGGTTCCAGCTCCCCTGATTTATTTTATTACTATCTACCTTTAAAAAAAGAATATTACGAATTAGGTTCATTGGACATCGGAAAATACATACACGACGACAAAGAAAACATGAATCCTATCTATAAATTATTAGAATGGTCAAAAAATAGCGAAGAAAACCAAAAATGGCGAATCTTCGCATTTGTTGCTGGTTACCTAACACATGTTGCAGCAGATACTATTTTTCATCCTTATATATATTCTATTACAGGTCATTATTATAACCCAGACATAAAATTACAAAAATTAGCACAAAGAAACCATCGTATCTTCGAAACCAAAATGGATCTTTTTATTCTAAACCATCTCTATAAAACCACATTAAAAGAGTTTAAACTACTTAAAAAACTTTCTTTAGGCCCTCAACAAAAGGAAGTTCTTAAACTCTACGGAAAAGCAATTCAAGAGAGTTTTTTTCCTTCTATCGAAGGGGAAAAAATGATGGAGTTTAGTCTGTTTTGTTATAAGAATCAAATGATGCTAATAAAATTATTTCAAAATCAACCGTTAGTATCGATTCTTAATATGGTAAAAAAGTTTCATTTCGAAATCGAAAATCATCTATGTTTATGCTATGGGAATCATTTAGACGAATATAAGATAAATTTCGAAGCTTTTGAACCTGCTCCCCATCCAATTACAGGCGAAATCATGGAAGGGAACTTTTTTTCATTTAGAGATAAGATCCAGGAAAGGGGTATTCTATTCATCGAATCCACCTATGATTTTATCGTTAACAAAAGATTCGGTTTAGATTTCTTAAAAAAACAAATACCCCATTATTCCTTGAATACGGGATTGTTTCAAATTTCTCATCTAGAAATGAAGTATTTTAAACCCCTTGCTACGTTTTCTAATTCCATTTAATGCTTTCTAACGCTGCTTGGGCTTCTTTTTTTACCCCTGTGGGGAAATTTGAACGAATCACTTTCATCAATGGGACAAATGCTCTTTTATCGCCAAGCGCCCCCAAAGATTGAATTACCGCTGTTATTAAACGAACATTATCGGGTTGAGGTCCTCTTGCTAATTCTTTATTCAGAGAATTGATTAGTTCTGAGGAAGCTAAACTAGAATGGTTCCAAAACCGCCCTAAACTTCTTGCTGCTTCTATCTTAACTTCTTCGTCTTCGTTATCATCCAATAATCTTCTTCCTAAGACAGGGAAAATCGCTTCGATTCCTTTTTTGTATACAGAAAAATCACCTAATGCACGACAAATGTGTAGTCTTAATTCTTTATGATACTTTTCTTTATCGTTTGGTGTTAAAACACCAAATAAAGGATTGTATATCTTTTCTGCGGGAAAATCTGGGTTATCCCCATAAATTTGTCTTGCAATCACACCTAATCGATCTACGGCTAATTGTTTTTCTTCGATACGAACATTGGGATCCGAAAGTAGTTTACTCAATTCTTCTATTCCTTTTTCATTTGCAGGTACGCGATTAAAAGCAGGTGCTATCTCTTGAGCCAAAACCACATTAACAAACAAGAAAATGCTTAGGATTGTATGATAAATGCTTTTCATGTTATTCCCCCCTTATTTTTTAGAATTTACACTTTCTATGTATTCGTTAATCACTTCTACCAAATCTTGGAATTGATCTGTCTTACGTACTTTGATTTTCTTTACTTCCCCAGTCTGAATCATCTCTCTTAATGTACGCTTAATATTGTAGATAGGTCCCGCCATACTATGAGAATAGAATAAACTAAATACGATTAGAATGATCAAATTCACCACACTGATGAACAATATGGGTTTCCAATAGAGTTCAAATGCATTATAAGCTTTTACGGGGGTGGGATATTCTACCACCTCTCCACTTTCTTGTACACATTGAATGGTTCTATCGGGATCCATACTATACAGAACCCCTCCTTCTTTTATCAAGAGCGTATAAGGATTTTCTCTAATAAGCCACAATATCCCTAACGTGAATACCATAACAATCAATATAATCACAGAAAAACGAATCATAAATTGATTCTGAAATCTTTTATCAATGTAATACTTCCAGCGAATGGATTTTTCTTTTTCTTGATTTTCCATCATATTCACCCCTATTTAATTCATTATCGTAATAAAATTAGTGATAATTAATAATATAATGTAATAATTCCATTTTTATAATTTATTAAATCAACAAATTTTTTCTCTTGGTTGTTTTTGATGTTGATTAAATTTAAACTAAACTTCGAATCTAAATAAAATAGATCATCTTTATAGATTACAACTTTTCCTAAATCTTTGTTCCATAAATCAACATTCTTCTGTAAGATATTGTTTTTTTTAGAAAGATCTAAGATTTTTAAAGAATTCATACTATCAGAAATTTCGTATTTTAAAAGATATTGATGGTTCAACTTATACGAATTGAAAGGATTATCGACAGATTCTTGATATGTTAAATCAAAATTAATATCAAAAATATATAAATTTTTATCTGTTTTTATCAATAAATAATTTTCTGATAACTGAATCTCCTGGGTTGTTTCTTGGTTTAAAGAAATGATTGGTTTGGGTTGGAATTTTCCTCGAAGATAATTGCTTAGTTCTGTGTAATAGATTTGTTGATTTTCTATGTAGATGAGGTTATGATTCCAAACTGTTATTAAAGAAACATTCAAAGGATAGAGAGAATCATTATAATATAAATATAAATTTTCTTTACAATCACTTGACAATACACCTATGAATTCTGGCAGAACACGAAACACTTTGCAAATTTTGTAAGAAAACCGTTTATTCCATAACTCTATTCCTAAATATGGCTCGATGGCTTTGATTTCTTTTTCTTTTATCACCCACAAAAACTGATTTAATATTACGCTTTGTATATTATCTTCTTTTAAATGAAAATGAATTTTAGACGAATTGGATTCTACCGATAAGATTTCTGCTTTGTTATAAAATAAAAAGCGATTCGCATAAGATAATATCTGATAATTACTAATATCACCAGTATAAGATAATTCGAAATAAGGTTGATTTTCGTTCAATGTTAAATAAATTTCTTTTACCCTACCAAAATAAGGAGAATTAGGATAGGTTTTTAAAAAATATTCTACATTTTGTTTTAGTTGATCCTTTTTTAAACCAGTCTCTTTATAGAATTTTATCAAAGCCCAATAATAAACATCTTTTTTCTGAAGTTCGATTGCCTTTTTTAACAAACGTTCTGCTTCTAAAAAGTTTCGGTTTTCGTATTCAATATAAGCTAAATGATAGTATGCATCACTATATTCGGGAAATAGTTTTATCAATCGAAGTAATTCTTTTTTTGCTTTCTCTTGGTTGTTTTGATTGAGTTGAATCAACGCAACATTTAAAAATGCAATTTCTCTACCAAAGCCTTCTTCCGAAGTGATTTGTCGAAACATCTCTTCGGATCTTTTTATATCTTTTAGAAAATATAAAGCAATTCCATATCCAATTTTCGAAGGTAAAAATTTTGGGTTATATAATATTGCATCTTCGAAATACGTTAAAGATTCTTTATATTTTTTCTTTAATAATTGGATTACTCCTAACTTGTAATAAGAATAATAAGCATCCTCTTGAAAAGAAATAATTTCTAAAAATCCTTTTTCTGCTTCGTCTAGTTTATTTAATTCTATTAGTCTGGTGTATAATGCTTCTAAAACTGGAACTTCTTTGGGTTTTTCTTTTAAAGCATTTTGTAGAAGACTATTTCCTTTTAGATCATTTCCTGAATAAAACTCAATCTCTGCTAATCGAACAAGAATTAAAGGCTTTTTCCATTTTTCGTAAACGCGTTCGTAAATTTCTTTCGCTTTTTGATAATCTTCTTTAAAATACAGTTCTTCTGCTTTTTCCAGAAGAGTAAGATATTCTTTGTATTTTTGATTTTCTTTGATAATTGCTTCGCTATTTACATACAAAGGATTTTCTTTATCGTATTGACGTGCATTGTTAATAAAATTCAATGCAGCTGGAAAGTTTTTTTTAGAATTTTCCTCTAATGCTAATAAATAATAAACATAAGCAATGCTTTTTTTTAAGAGAGTAGATTCGGGTTGATTTTTTAACAAAGTTTGGTTAAAATTGAGTGCTTCTTTTAAGTTGTTTTCTTGAATCATTAAGTTAACGTACAATAAACCAAATCCTAAATCTTTTTTACTTTTTTGAATAATTTGGTTTCTTAATCGATTGTATTTTTCTTGGTTGTTCGCTTTTTTGTATAAATCCAAAAGTTTTTCGTATGCCAAATGATAATTTTCCGATATTTGTATTGCGTTAACATAATTTTTTTCTGCAAGCAGTAAATTGTTTTGTTTATTGTACAGATCTCCGATTGCTACGTAGATTCTTGGATGTTGATAAATCTTTAATGCAGACTGATAAGATTTTTCTGCTTCTTTAAAATCTCGCTTTTTTAAAAAATCATTGCCCTTTTTAAGGTAGCTTATGGCTTCGATTTTTTTATTTTCTTTTTCCCAAAATGGCTTATCGTCTTTTTCTAATTCTAAGATTTTATTTAAATGAAATTTCGCTTTTTCGATATTTTCTTCATCTAAATAAATTAAATACAAATTCTTATGCGTAATTAGTGAATCACTCTTCTGGTTTAAAACACGCGTTAGGATAGAAATAGATTTTTTTAAATTTCCTGTATGTTTGTAGTAAAGTGCTAATTGGTTGAGTAATGCTTCATTATCGGGATAAAGTTTGGTTGCAGACTCTAAACAATTTAAAGCTTCGTTATATCGATTGGACTCTAAATAAGTTCTACATAAAAAGGTATAAGGTTCTACATCCTTCGAAATGTTTACTGCCTTTTTAAACTGCTCTATTGCATGATCGTATTTTTTGGTTTCTAAATAAACTAATCCCAATTGAAAATATCCCACAGAACGATTGGGTATAAGTTGGATTACTTGTTTAAAATGATTTTCTGCTTCTAGGTATTTTTTATTTTTAAAACTTTTGTTTCCTTCTTCTATAAAATAAGCTACTTTGGACTGCGTTTTACTATTTTTAACCTCTTCGGAATTAGGGTTTAGTTTTTCGAGTTCGTTGTAATAATATTCAGATTTCTGAAAATCTTTTAACTCAAAATAGATATCTCCTAACAACAATAAAACATTATTACGATAGGGAAATTCTTTTTGATCTGCTTTCTCTAAATAAGGAATTGCCCTTTCGTACTGTTGAATTTCTTTATAAGTTAGTCCTAAGCGATAAAGATAATAAGGATCGTTAGGGTTTAACGTTAAAAGCTTTTCAAAACGTAAGATTGCTTGTTCGTATTGTTTTTGCGAAGAATAGATCAAACCTAACGTTAAAAGCAACTGTTCTTGATTCGGTTGTATTTGTTCTGCCAATAAGAGGTTTTTAAGGCCATTCGGAAAATCACCCAATTGATAATAAGACATACCTTTTATATAATAACCATCGAATAGAATAAATTCTTTTAAGGATTGATCCGCAAGTTCAATAGATTTAAGATAATCTTTTTTTTGGTAATAAAAAGAAGCTTGTTTTATTAAATCTTCTGCTCGAACCTTTTTTTCGTAATTTTCAATTTCTAATTTTTTAATATCTTTATATTCGATTGTCTTACAATAAAATATCGAAACAAACACAAAAATATATAAAATAATTTTATAAACTTTCATAATTACTTGATTTTATATTCTCCTCTAAACATATAATTTAAATTCTTTCCCAGAAAATAAAAAGGTTTAATAAAAGTATTTTTATATTCTTTTTCAGATAACCAAAATTCTTTTAATATTAGATGATTAAAACCAATGGTAACCGTTTTAGCATCCATCACTTTGTTGTAAATCTTTTGGGAATTTAGGTAAATCGAAAGATTTTTTGTTTCGTTATTAAAATCAAAATAGAGATAATGATGATTGTTAGAAAATTCATAAACTTTATATAATTTTAACAAATCTACCCCATCGTAGATAGATACCCATTGATCGTGCTTTTTGATCACAATTCTTTCTTTATCTAGATAGATGGTCACAACACAACTTTGACATTGATAGATTGCTTCTCCTCTAAGGTTGTCTAATAGAATGTCCGGTGTTTGGATTTCTTGGTTCTCTTTAACAATTAGTCCCTCTTGATTTATTTCGATTTTAGATTGTGGGTTAATAAACCAAAATAACTGTTTCGCATTTTTAAAAAAAGATTCCTGAAAATTCTCGTAATATTCCATTGGATAAAATAAATTCAATGTTTCGTTTAAAGGTAAAAAAATCTTATCTTTATATAAAGTTAACCAATCATTCTCTTGTTTGTATAAAAGTTCCACTTGATAATCATTTTGGTATAATTCAGAAATAAAAATAGGCAATGAACCTTTAAAATCATCATCTACTAAAACAGATAATGGTTGGTTAGAATAAATATTTAAATTCGACGTTGTTTCTTCGTCTTTCCATTTAATAAAAACATTCTTCGAATTTTTTTCGTTTAAAATGATTTCTGTGATATTGGTGGGATTTCCACGTTTATAAGATTCTATTTTGTATTTTCCTTCGAATAGTTGAAGTTGAATTGGCGTACTGCCTTGATATACAACACTTTCTTTGTTGTTTGAGAATTTTTTTATTATAACTTTACTACTGGAAGAACTTAAAACATTTAACGATCCTTTACCAATAAGGTCGAAATTTTTTATAAACTCGTTTAATTTATCCTGATCTAATGATACAAAATAACTCTTCAAAGGGAGTATAATATTCCCAGCTGGTTTAGCAATTTGTACAACATCTATATCAGGTTTAGTAATGGTAATACCGGCGTATTCAAAATCATAATTGATTTGATCTTGATCTTTTCTTTGTATATGAAAGACTATAGAACCCTCATTTTGAATTTTAATCTCTAAAAAATGAGTAAATTCTAAGCTATCTTGATTATCGGTGTTTAAAAAAATGATATTTTGATTTTTAGCCTTAACTGATTCGAGGATGTATTTGATGATCAAATCATAAGTATTTTTAAATTCTTGATTTTCGATATTAATTTCGATTCGATTTAACTTTAAAACAATTTTATCATCTAATAGTTTATGTTCCGTTAATTGACTTTTTTCTTCGAGTTCGATTACACTTCTTTCTTTTGAGGGAGATTTTAAAAATTCTGCAAAATATTGGTTTTTTATTGTGTTATCGGTTAATTCTACAAGAGAAGAACATCCAAAAGAAAATAATAATACGAGGTAGAATAATTTTCGCATTAAGCTAAAAATATATTTAGCTGATTTTTTGTCAATACAAGTTATTCATTATAAATATTTTTTTTCAATTTGTTGTAACCATTTCGTAAATTCCCTATGATATTGTACTAATCGTTTTAAAAATGTTCTTCGATCCTCCATTAGCAGTTCTCTTGCTTCTGTGATGATATCTGCTACTGTTTCTCTATGAAAGGTAAGATGACTAATGAATAAAAGCCGAACATCGCCGGGGATTAATCCTAAATCGATCGTAGAAAGACCATTCCAAAATTCTTCTAATCGCAAAAATGCCAATTCCAATTCTGAGGGATAAGGGCTATTCATCAAAGCAACCTTATCTGTAATTTCGCGAAGAACAGAAAAAAAACGCTCAATTTCGTCTTTGGTAATTTTTGATAGGTTGATTTTTCTTTCGAAGAATTTTTTCGCATATTCTCTTTCTTCTTGGGGTATATCTTGTTTCGAATATGCTGCTTGTAATGTATCTACTACGGTCATCTTTTCTGAACCACGCTTAAAGCCCCTTTCTTTTTCCATAAATTTCTCCTTAATTTGAGAATTTTTATAAAATTGAAAAATTTTATTGACCAATTTTTTTTGTATACTTACTATGTAAAGCAAAAAAAAATTGTGTTTTGAGTAAATATAAAAGTTTTGTATTCGGAAAATTCGGGGTGTAGCGCAGTGGTAGCGCATCGTGTTCGGGACGCGAGGGTCGGAGGTTCAAATCCTCTCACCCCGAAATAAACTATTGACATATAGAATTATTATAATATTCGGTAACATTAAATGAACATAAAACTTTATGGTGTAAGAGGATCGATTCCAGCTCCGACATCTACAAAAGAATACAAGAAAAAGATCACTCAGATTTTAGAAAATGCGATAGAATATCAACTTAAAAATAAAGACCAATTCGATGAATTTTTAAATCAACTTCCCCAACATTTAACCTACCTAACAGGAGGAAATACAACCTGTGTTTCTATTCGAACAGAAGAAAAATTCTACATTCTCGATGCAGGAACTGGCATTAGAACCTTAGGAGACGAAATCTTTCGCAATCAAAATCAATATCCAAAAGAATTTCATATATTTTTTACCCATACCCATTGGGATCATATTCAAGGTTTACCCTTTTTTAAACCGCTATACTTACCCCAATATACCCTTCATTTTTATTCTGGTTTTCCCGACATAGAAGAACGATTAGCATACCAAACCGATGAACGTTTCTTTCCAATGCCAATACATAAAACAGCTAGTAAAAAATACTATCATCATGTAGACATCAATCGTCCTTTGAAAATCGAAAATTCTATTGAAATTCATTCCTTTCCACTTAAACACCCTGGAGGATGCTTTTCTTACAAATTTATCAATTTAAAAAACAACAAAATTTTTATTTTTGCTACTGACGTAGAATTTACTGGAGAAGATTTTTTAGACAATTCAAAATACATCGAATATTTTGGTTATGCTGATATTTTAATGATAGATTCACAATATACATTAGACGAATCCTTTTTAAAAATTGATTGGGGGCATACAAGCTACACCATGGCTGTAAACTGTGCAAACCATTGGAAAGTAAAAAACTTAATCTTAACCCACCATGAACCAGCCTATGAAGACGAAAAGCTATTCTATAACTATACACATGCAATAAGACATCGAAAACATCTAGATTCCGAAAGACCAAAGATCTTTTTAGCAAAAGAAGGAATGGAGTTCCAATTATAATGAAGTATAAAGCATTTTTTTTAATCAATGGATTGATGCTTCTTTTGGTCTATGGCAGTTTAAGTTTTATTGTAAGTTTGGAAAAAAAACTAACCCAAAAAAATATAAAATATATTATAAATCATCAAAATAAAAAATTTCAAACATTTGCTAAGATAGAAAGAATCCAAAATAAGTCCTTTTTTGGTTATGAGCATTATTATTTTACTCTTTCTTATTGGTATCAAGGAGAAAAGAGATTTATTCTAAAAAAGGTTTCTTCGAGTTTGTATTATAAATACAAAGAAGGCAACCAAATCGAGGCCATTGTTATTGATGATTTATGGGATAATCCACAAATCTTTTTAGTACCACAAATTTTCGAAGAAAATACCCTTTTAAAAACAAAATACAAAAATCTAGAAGAAATTACGAATATTTTTTTAGGACTAGGTCTTCTATTTTTGTTTTTTTATTTTATGTTGAACTACAAAAATAAAAATGTCTTACATGAAGGATAGATTAGATTTTGGTTTATCTCCCTGCCCCAACGATACATTTATATTTTATCGATTTATACAATCAGGTAAATATCAACCCTATTTTTTAGACATAGAAGAATTAAACGAATCTGCCATAAAAGAACGGTTTCCTTTAATCAAAGTATCTTGTGTTACAGCGGTTCAATTACCCAATTACGAAATCTTATCTTCTGGTGGTGCTATTGGTTATGGTTGTGGACCTCTTTTAGTAAGTAGCTTAAATCTAACAGAAAAAAATTTTTTAGAACAATCAAAAAATTATCCAATTTTTATTCCAGGCAAACATACAACAGCAAATTTTTTGTTTCATCAGTATTGTCAGTATCATCATATTGATACAAATTCATTAAGAATTGAATATCTACGTTATGATAAAATTATTCCCGAATTAAAAAAACAAAAAGGTGTGGGTATTTTGATTCACGAAGAGAGGTTTAATTTTCAGAATCATCAACTCTACAAAATACGCGATTTAGGTGAATGGTGGGAACAAACAACCCAACTTCCTATACCATTGGGTTGTATTGTCCTCCACAAAGATTTTTTAGAATTAAAAAAAGCCATCGAATTAGACATTCAAAATAGCATTTTGTATTCCCAGAATCATTACCAGGAAGTCTTACCGTTTATTAAAAGATATGCACAGTCGATGGAAGAAGATGTGATAAAATCCCACATAAATTTATACGTAACAGATTTTAGCTTCGACATGCATGACAAAGGAAGAGAAGCAATCATAAAATTAAAAAATTTTATAAATAATTTATAGAAAAATCAACGCCATTACAAGAAAGACAGGCTGTAAGATTAAAATAGAATAAATCATATAACCACCAAAAGAAGGCATTTTGATTCCAAATTGTTCTGCAATGGAGCGTACCATAAAATTAGGGGCATTCCCTATGTAAGTCATTGCACCCATAAATACTGATCCCAAAGATATAGCTGCTAACTCTAATGGTTTAGATAGAATAAATTCCTGAACACTCATTGTTCCTTGTGCAATAGTAAAAAACACTAAATAAGTAGGTGCATTATCAAGAAAGCTTGAAAATGCACCACTTGCATAGAAAAACTTAATGGGAGAATCGAGCCCCAATTCATGTCCATGAAGTTTTAACAATATCAAAGCTGGAATCATCGTAATAAAAATTCCGATAAACAATGCTGCAACCTCTACAATAGGATAAAGGTTAAAATCGTTTTCTTTGCGATAATCTTCTGGTGTAGTAACTTTCGAAAGAACAATCAAAAGTAAAAATAATGGCACTTGAATTAATTTGTAAAACTCGCTTTGTTCAATAAGAGTTTTGAAAGGTTCATAGTTTTCGTTTACAAATGCAACTACAATTACTACACCTAAAAGCCATAAAAAGTTGATTGCACCAGAAATGCGAATAGGTTCAACTTGTGTTTCGTCTTTTAGAATATCTTTGATGGTTTCTTTTTTGTATGCATAAGTATCCCAGATAAAATAAATTACTAACAATACACCAACTGTAAACATCCATTCAAAAAATAATCGAAAAGTCCAAGTAAAAGGAACACCTCGCAGATATCCCAAAAACAACGGTGGATCTCCTAAGGGTGTTAATAAACCTCCAATATTAGAAACCAAAAAGATAAAAAAGATCACTGTATGGACTACGTATTTTCTTTCGGAGTTGGATTTTAAAAGCGGTCTAATCAAAAGCATCGATGCTCCAGTTGTTCCAATAAATGAAGCAAGTACAGAGCCAATAAACAAAAAGATAGAATTGTTTAATGGTGTTGCCTTAATATCGCCTCGAACAACAATACCACCACTAATATAAAACAAAGCAGCAAGCAAGCTAACAAATGGAATATAATCCAAGATAATTTGATGTTCTAGATCATGAAATCTTCCAATAGAAATTAAATAAATGGCAATAGGTAACCCCAAAACCATCGAAACAATCAGCTTATTTTTATTGCTATGCCACCAATGTTCTGCAAACAATGGTACAATTGCTATTGCAAGTAACATCAAAACAAAAGGTATTACCGACCATATCGTAGGTTCTATTTCTGGATGCATGTTTACCTCTCTTTAAATACAAAATTTTTTAAAGTATATTCTGTAAATCAATATATGCTCTAAATATTAAATAAATTATATAAATAAGTATAAATAATATTCCTTGACTTCGTTCCACTTCGTGTTTTTTACCCACAAATAAAGAAAAAAATAAAATTAAACTTGCCAAAACAGTCATTACTACATCTACGTTATTTTTTGTAGAAAATTCTAAAGGTCGAATTAAAGCGCTTACACCCAAAATAAAAAATACATTGAATATATTCGAACCCACTACATTTCCTATGGAAATATCAGAATTCTTTTTGTATGCAGCAACAACAGAAGTCGCCATTTCTGGAAGCGATGTACCGATTGCAACAATGGTTAAACCGATGTATGCTTCACTTATACCAAAAAATTTTGCAACGCGAACTGCACCACTTACTACCCAATCACTTCCTAATGGTAGTAAAATTAATCCGATGATAATGTATATAATGGATTTGCCCAAGGATAATTGCAATTTAGGAATTTCGTCTTCGAAAATGTTTTCTTCTTTGGCAATACTAAAAATATAATAAAGAAATATAATAAAAAAAGCTAACATTTCTAAACCATCATTGCGAGAAATTTGGTTTTTTGTATCTGCCCCAAAAAATACATCATTCGCTTGAAGAAATACAATGATTGCTGCAAGTAAACTAAAAGGAATTTCTTTCCAAACTGTATTTTCTTTCACGGTAACATTTCTTATAATGGAAGAAACACCCAATATAAGCAAAATATTTGCAATATTACTACCTAAAACATTTGATATTGCAATATCCGTTTGTCCTTTATAAGAGGCCGAAATATTCACAGCAAGTTCTGGTGCAGATGTGCCAAATGCTACGATAGTTAAACCAATCACTAAATCCGAAATTTTTAATCGCTTTGCCAAAGAAGAAGCTCCTTCGACAAGGATATCAGCCCCTTTAATTAAAAGATAGAAACCTGGCAAAAACAACAAATAATCGATCACTAATGATATATCCATAATTTTAGTCAAAAATCCTATTATCAAAAAAAAGAAAAGAATTTTTTAATTCAGTGATTTTAAATATTGATAAAAATTAAATAAAAATGAATTGACATTATATTAAGATTTTATAAAGTATTATAAGATGATTTATTTAAAAAGATTCTTTTTGTTGATTTTTTTAATTTGCAATTTTAATATTTATTCTTACGACTTTTCTTTTGTGCCATTAATTCAACCATTAGAGGTTTCAATTTACAAAAATTATTTAGTCAAAACGAATCCTGCTTATTACACAGACACTGCACAAAATTTTTTTTACAAAAATGCTCAAATCGATTATCCGATAAATTTCAAAACGCAACAACAACCTAATTACTTAGATTATTATCTAACACTTAATTACTATCACGCGACATTCTACCAAAAAAAGGATTATTTTGAATTTGAATTGATTCCTTATCTAAAATTGAAAGAGCTTCCTTGGTCTTCTACATCAAAAACTTATAACCTTCGCTCTTCTATTTCTTATGGATTTGCCTTAAACCAAAAACAAACCATCTTAGGGTTTGTTGGTTTTATCAATGAACAAAAATTACAAAACAATATTCAAGATTATACTTCTATTATAGAATATGGGAAGATCTTTTTTACACCTGGTATTCAACTACGAAGTTCTGGTGTTGTATTAAAAACCTTTTTAGAAATGCCCTTATATCAATACGACTTAATCAACAAGACACAATCTATCTATCAACCTCATCAGAATAACATAGAAGCAAACATACAAATTCAAATTGCCCATTAGAATATATAATGGTCTTGTGGTATATTGAACTTTATTAATATATCTTGATGTTCTTTTTCTTTCGATAGATCAATATAAATTTTTTTATAATCAGACAACTCCAATTCTAAGATATTTTTTCTTGATTGTTTTGCCATTTGTATTTCTTCGTAGAGATGTTTAAGATTCATCAATTTTTTTTGGTTGACTTTTACTACGGGTTTAAGCAGTATATTCTGATAACCAATATTGATAGGATCTGGTAGAACCTCAGAAATTAAAACTATTTTATCGTTCTCTTTTTCGTTTTGATAATATTTTTTTGTATCGTATAAATAAGCAAGCTCTAAGGCTTTTGAACGCCAGTTTTTTCCCAATCGTTCCACTAAATATGAATGACTGAGCTCAACAAAAACGATTCCATGTTGAACTATATAAGGTTGCATTCCAAAAGCTTTCCAAGGAATTCTTTCTACCTGGCTTTTTGTGTTAAACAACGATTTTAAAGGTACATCGAATTCAAGGGTTTCTTTTTTTCTTAATATTTTCGCTTTTATTATATCGTCTACTCTTCTATAAGTGCCATCGATTTTACGGGAGAACAATAGCTCAAAGCTTTGTAAACCCAACAAAGGATCGATATACGAACAATTTTTATTGGGTGTAATACCATCAATTTCTAATAGTACATCTTCTTCTTGTAGAATTCCTTTTGCACCACTACCCACAAAAACTTCATTAATAAAGCAAGCATCCATCGAATCGGAAATCCCATAATGTTTTTTTAACTCTTGTGGAATTGGTTTTAACCCTAATCCAGAAAAAACAAAACCTTGATATTGATTCTTAAGATAATCTTCGATAAAAGTTCTTATGCGCGAAACAGGAACGAAAATATTTTTTTTCTCGGTTTGATAAGAGATAAACCCCACGATTTCGTTGTTATAAAAAGCTAAACTACCTACATCAAAAGATTTCGAAGAAGAAACAGTATATACCGGTAGTTTGGTAAACCCATAATCCGATGTTGTAGTATATTCTAAAACAGAAAAGTCCATGTTTCGTAATTGTTCCTCTTCGTAATAATAAACTTTGATTGTTTGTTTGATTTTAGGATCTTGACCAAAAGGATATTCCTTTATATTTAAGCTATATCCATCGAATTGTTTTGTAGTTTCTAAAGTACAAAGATTTGCTTCGGTATCAATGGTTTTTAATGTTAAATCGTATTTTTGATTTTTGTAGGTTCCTTGTATAGAGATAGCATGAATCAATTCATCGCACTGGGTTAAAATTATTCTTGGACTTATAAGGATTCCATATTGTTTGTATTCATTACCGGGCTCTTTGATCCAAGGATATACTTTACTGTATCGTATGGTTCCATACCGTAATTCTACTAAAAGATTCGAAAGAATTTCTGGGATTGCTTCTTTTTTTTCTTTGGCACTAATTCCCGAAAAAACAAATACTAAAAAAAATAACAACATTGTTTTAATTTTCATAACTATTCCTTAAAACATGATCCTTATAGATAGAATAATTACTGAGGATTTCTTGATGAATCTTTTTTAAATCCTCTGCGTTAAAAATCAACGGCATTTTATTTTCTTTAAAACGAAATTCAATTCTTGGATTTTTTTGTAATTCTTGGTTTAAGACCTTCCACATGTGAGAAAGATTATCAACAGCAATTCCGTTAATAGTTTCTAATATCTGATGTTGATAATCTTTTGCATATCGATTTTTGGAATTTACAAGTAATTGAGTAAATATAATTAATTGTTTATTGCCAACATTTGTTTTATTCTGAATTGCATGATAATAAAAAAATAATATATCCGACCGATTGTTCGATAGCCAAGTAGAAGAATAAGTAGACATCAAATCCGATGTTAAAGGCTGAAACAACAATCCTCCATAGAGAATATATTCTGGTGGTTTATCGTAATTTTTTCTCTGAAAATCTAATACATTGGTAATTTTCGCAGGAAATTCTAAATTCAATATTTTATTTTTTCGAAAAACTTTAACGCGAATAGTTTCGCCTTTCTCGAAATTGTCGATAACTTCGATATAATTTCTGTACTCACCATTAAAGAAAACCTCTCGTTGATCAGTTATCTTATAATTTTCAATTTCTAACAAAATATCTCCTTTTTCTATATAACCATCTGCACTCGAACCCGGTAAAATATCATATACAAGTACACCATAGTCTTTATATTCTTCTGGAAGGTTAAAAAAAGACTTCATCATAGGATTATCCAATGGCTGATCTAAAACACCTAATTCGATGTAACCATCATATTGATTATCCAAAGAAATATCTTTTAAAAATTTTTTGATTACTGGTGGTGGTATTAAGTAGCCTAAGTTTTGTCCCGTTCGCAATATCTGGAAGGCTACCCCAATTACCTTTCCCTCTTGAATGGCTGGACCCCCAGAATTTCCTGGGTTAATTGCAGCATCTACTTGGATCACCAAATGACTGTCAACACCGCTATGGCTATAGGTATCCATATCAATACGCGAAACTATTCCTTGTGTTATAGAAACCTTTTCGCCTCCAATAGGATATCCAATAACGATTACAGGTGTATTTAGTTTAGGGACATCTCCGATTTCGAGAGATTTTGAATTTTTATAAAATTCTTCTCGCGGGTTAAGTTTTTCGTCGATATCGATTAATGCCAAATCGCAGTCATGAGCAATATATTTTACTTTTGCGAAAAAATATTCTCTTTGATCGTTTCGTCGAACGCGAATCTGAAAGGCATTACTCACTACATGTGCATTTGTTAGGATCAGTTTTTTTCCTTTTAATTCTATGATAAATCCGGTTCCCCCTTCGCGAGAAATATTGGGCTGCATCCATGGTTTCTCGTAGGAATAACGAAAGGAATTTACTTCGATCTTTACGACAGAATTTTGAACCTCTTGGATAGATACTTTCTTTGGCTGAAAAAAATCAAAGAATTGAAACAATATTACTAAAAAAAACTTCATTAAGAACGTTTTTTTGTTGGATAAATTATTTTCAAGTCTATTCTTTAGTAAATTTTTTTATAAGATTCTCCCATTGGGGAAATTTAGAAATTAAATCCTGAGATTTTGCAATTTCGAAATCTTCGAATTCAAAGCCCGGAGAAACCGTACAACCAATAAGCGAATAGGAAGATTTATCTAAAATTTCTGCGGAAAACCAAACATTTTTAGGCACAACAACTTGAAAGACTAAATCTTTTCCCAATGTAATATTACGATACTCTTGTTTTTCTTCGTCGAGTATATGTAATAACAAAGGACTTCCTTGATAAAAATGCCAGATTTCGTCAGATTTAATGCGATGGAAAAGAGAGACATCGCTATTGACTAATAGATAATAGATAGACGTAGAAATATTCCTATAAGGTTTTTTTGCATTTTTTCGGTTTTCTAATACCTCTACTGGAATGAATTCATTCGAACGATAAATTTCTCTGTAATAGCCACCTTCTGGATGTTTCGTTAGGTTTAATGATCGAATAATTTCTTCAACCATAATACTTTAAACCTGTTGCTTTTCGCACTTCTTCAAGGACTTCTTCTGCTATATTTTGTGCTTTTTTTGCACCTTCTTTTAAGATATCCATTACATCATCGATTTGATTTTCTAGTTGTTGTCTTTTCTTTCGAAAATCAGAAAAATAATCTAAGATCTTTTGGTATAATTCTTGTTTTATATGTCCATAGCCAATGCCAGGTGTTAAAAATTTATCTCTTAGGATCCTTTTTTCTTCTTCGTTTAAAAATAACGAATAGATGTGATATAAAACTGAACTATCGGGATCTTTGGGTTCATCGACTCCTTTCGAATCTGTTATTATAGACATAACTTGCTTTTTGAGTTCTTTTTCGTCTGCAAACAAATAGATGGCATTTTTGTAACTTTTACTCATTTTTCTTCCGTCTATACCTGGTATAACAGCAACTTCTTCGCTTATATCTGGTTCGGGTAATTTAAACAATTCTCCATAACATCGATTAAAACGTTCTGCAATATCACGAGTAAACTCTAAATGCTGTTTTTGATCTTTACCAACGGGAACTTTATCTGTACGAAATGCTAAGATATCCGCAGCCATAAGCACGGGATAAAAAAATAAACCACCGTTAGGATTAATTCCTTGGGCAATTTTATCTTTATAAGAATGAGCTAATTCTAACTGAGAAACATTTATAAAATTCGACAAAATCCAACATAGCTCTGTAACTTGTGGAACATCACTTTGAACCCAAAAAACAGCCTTTTTGGGATCAATGCCTACTGCTAAAAAATCTAAAACGGTGTTTAAGATTCCTTCTCGTAATTCAGTTTGATTTTGCACCGTAGTCATTGCATGATAACTTGCGATAAATACAAATAGTTCGTGATCCTTTTGGTATTCTACCATTCGCTTCATCATAGAAAAATAATTTCCTAAATGAGGACGACCACTTGGTTGTATTCCCGAAAGAATTCTCATATAAATCCAATTCTTAGAATAAAACTATCTTGTCATTTGAATTTTAACAAAGAGGATTGAATTGACATAAAAAACCATCAAAAAAAAATCATTGTATGAACCTTAGTTTTTTGAATTTCTTAGGTCTTCTGATAGGGTTAGGATTTATCGTTTGGAGCGTATGGATTTTATATAACTATTATCAACTTCCGGTGGTGGGAAGAAAGTACAAAAAAGTTAACCTTTGGATTGGGGTATTAATTTTACTCATTGGTATTGCAGATCTGTTAAAAGCTATCAAAGATATACTTCCACGCTAGTTTAACTGTAAATCTAATAGATAAACATATTTGAGCATTTTATCTCTTTTGTTTTTGTTAAAAAATTCCCAAGAGGGTCTCGAAACCTTATAATAAGGAAATTTCGCAATCACGTTAATGGTAATTTTGTCGGAAAATTTACTTTTGATTTCTTCTTTAAAAGCTTCTAGGAAAATGCCTTCTACTAGGATCAATTTCTTTTTTTCTTGATTTAGTTCTTCTATAAATTGTTCTTTTTTTAATATATAAGGTCGGGTGAGTCGATTTGTGTAGAAAGCATAAGAGCGATGGGAAAAAGGAATTCCCTGAGTATACAAAACCTTTTTCGAATAAGGTTGATTTTCTTCTATCTGAAAAATAATCTTTGCTATTCTACTTGCTGGTTGATAACTTATTAACATAGGATAAAGAGAAGAAACAACATAACTATAAAATAATGCAAACGAAAAAAGTACATAAAGCATTGCATAAGAATCTTTGTGGTAGAATAAAAACAAAAGGATCAAAACAAAAAACAAGGTAAGATAGAACAAAAATTTAAACGACTCTCCCGTATAAAAAGGTAATAAAACCAAAAGGATTAATACAATCGTTGGAATAATGTAAAAAGAATAGAGAACCTTTTTATCCAAGCTAGAAACAAACCAATCTCCTGCTAGAATTGCTGCACCAGGTATAAGCCAGAATATATATTGAGGAAGGCGAAATTTAGAAAAACTCAATAAAATTAATACCAAAAATACCCATAGATATAATTCTATATTTTTTTTATCAATATTTTTTAACGATAGATTTTTTAACCTACGAAACAAAACGATCACAAAAGGAATCGATACATGCAAAATAGAAAATAAAAAAGTATTGTAAAAATAAAAAGGATCCCAACCAGTATCATAAATCTTACTAAAAAACCTACCAAATGATTGTAAATACAAAAAGAAATACGGACCAAAGATACCAAAATCGCTATACAAGAAATAACACCATAACCCTACGGGAATTCCTACAATAACGATTCCCACACCAATGCGCAATTTTTTTAATAAATCCCAATCTTTTGTTAAAAAAATTTTTCCTCCAATAGTAATGATAGGAAGAACCAAAGAAATCGGCCCTTTGGTTATAAAACCAATACCAATAAAAAGATACATCAAATAAAAATATTTTTCGTTTACGAATAAACCATAATAATAAAAAAGAAAAACAAAAATGATAAAGGTTGTTAAATAAATATCTATAATGGGACTTGTTAGCATAGTAAACAATGCTGGCGAACTTAGATATATGAGCGACGATAGTTCTGCTTTTTTTTCTTCTTTATACAACAGTAAAGAAATTTTATAAATTCCCCAAACTGATAGTAATGCCATGATTAATGCAGGAAGTCTAAAAGCAAAGTTACTTGCACTAAACAACTTAAAAAAAATCGACAAAATCCAGAAGGTCATAATAGGCTTGTCGAGGTATTTTCTTCCGTTGTCGCGAATAGTAAAATAATCTTGGTTTTCCACCATTTCTCTTGTAATCTCTGCATATTGAGTAGAATCTATATCCATTATATCCTGTGGCAGATAAAAAGAATAGATCACCACATAGAGTAATATCAAAAACACAAAGAGGAACTTTTCTTTTTTTAAAGTTAGCATAAGGCAATTCCTATTAGATTATTGGTTTAAAAAAACGGGCATAGTACATTCAAAAATCAACCTACATTGATCTTGGATCTTTTTTTCGTTATAACATTCAAAGATTTCTTGGTTGTAAATCATACATGCATCTACACAGTTTGCATAAAAACGATTTTCCCAATTTCCGGTAATATTTAACGGTTGATTTTCTTTGATACATTGATTGTATTGAGTACAGAGTTTATCGCATTGTTGATATATTGGATCTTTACAAGAAATAAAAATTAAAACTAATAAAACGAAAAAGTTGTAATACTTCACATTTACACATTTTTTGCTGCCTATTTATAGTAAAATATTTTTATTCAAAATGTTTCAAAGAACCGATAATTAAGACAATGAGATATTATATATTCCTGATTTTAATGATAATACTTTTTAGTTGTAAAACCTTTCAGAAAGAAGATGGGGGCACTTCGGAAAAAGATCAACAAATCGAAAATATGTACAAAAAAAAAGATGATATTGCCCCAAATCAAAAAAAAGCATACATCGATTATTTTGTTAGCGAATCGGATTCTCCCTTGGCTTTGGATAAATTAATCAAACTTTATGATGATCCAAATTACCAAAACGAAAAGGATTATATCTTAGAAAATTTGATCGATCACATAGATAATGAACAAGTTTATTCTTTAATAAAAAAAGAAATTGTTTCTAATCCCAATTTATACAATGCAAAGATTAAACAAAAACTTTTCGACTCTTCGAGTAAAAATTCTGCGGAATTGTTGTTAAACCTAATCTATTTAAACCAAGAAAAACTGGATCCAGAAATTATCTATTTTTTTAGAAAAACAAAGTACGAAGATGCTATACCTATTTTGATTTATACCATCGAATCAAATCAATTTGTCGAAGAATGCTTTTCTGCCATTGCTGATATACCCACAGAAGAAGCACAAAAATATCTTATTAATTCTGCTTCCGATTACGAATACCCTTATAGAAATATTGCCCTAAGCTATCTATACAAAATCGACCAAAAAGAAACTGCGTACGCAATCTATAAAAGTATATTAATGAATCCTTCGAGAGAAAGTACAACTACTTTACTAATTACGATTCGTTCTCTACAAGAAATTGTGCCTTATTTAAACGATGACCAAAAAAAAGAATTAATCAAAATTCTAAATCCTTTACTTACAAACAAAACACTAGAAGAACCTATTAACACACTACTTTCTCTTCTTAGAACAATAACCCAACAAGAAACAACACAAAAAAATACGGAACAAGAAACCAAAGATAATCAAACCTTCGAACCAAAACCTACATTAGAACAAAAGAAAGAAGAAAAAAAACCAATACCAGAAATCTCTAAAATTGAGGTTCCAAAAAAGCAAATGCAAGAAAGTAAAAATAAAATGACGAAACAAGATACCCAACCCAAAAAACACCTAAGCAAAGCATTTTATTCGCAACAGTATGCACAGAAAGTTACTACAAATTTAAAAAAACTTTTTCCTGAGGATTATAAACAAACTCAATTAAACATTCACAATGCTTTTATTACTTATTCTAATTCAAATTCAGAACGATCCAACTTCGTAAAAAATGCTTACAAACAATGCTATAAAACAGAAAAAGACGAAGATATTCAAGCACTCTTAAAACAAGGTTTATTTATTCATCAGTCTTTGTACTGTGTTTTAGTCTATACAAAAAACCAGTATCCAAGAAAAGATTTACAAATTTATGCATTAACACAGTTTTTCGCTATAAAAAGAAGTCATGCAACAAAAATTGTAGAAAATATAGAATTATTTCGATAAAATGAAATCAAAATATTTAATTTTTTTATTAATAAATTTTATCTTTTGCATAAAAGAATACAAAGGAGAATTCGCTTGGCGTAGTATTGATCAAACACAATTTTCGCAGATGGATACGTTATTAATATCGCCACAAGAATTTTACCTAGGAAGAGAAAATCTCTATTTTGGAACAAACGAAACCATTTGGTGGATCTATCAATTTGACCAAAAGTTATATTTAAAACCCAAATTTCTTGTTGTACTCTATTCCGAAATTGGCTCACCACAACCGGTGGAAATCGATTTACGAGTTGTGGAACCAGAATATCAAGATGGGATTCATTTTCTAAAACAATTTTATCCACCCCTAGAAGAAGGAAAATATTTACTAAAAATAGCAACAACAGAAGAAAAAGTACCTTTTGATCAAGTAGAATTTTTTGTATTACCTCAAAAGGAAATTCAGCATATTTCAGGACCTGTAAATTCGATTGAATAAAGATTTTTGCTTTTAGTTCTTATTTTAAAAAAAATTTTGTACTTATGAATGATATTTTAGAAAACATATTTTCCGAACGAATGAATTACATCGATACCTCTCAAATTAGAAAAATGTTTGATTTGGCTCAGAAGTTAAAAAATCCCATCAACCTATCGATTGGACAACCCCACTTTCCTACTCCAGAACCTATTATAGAAGCAATGGAAAAGGCTTTAAGGGATGGTAAAACTTCTTATACAATGACACAAGGTATTCCTGAACTTCGCGAAAAATTAGCAGAAAAGTTTCGAACCAAAAATGGGATTTCTACAAATCCAGACAACATTCTCGTAAGTTCTGGTGTATCCAGCCTTTTGATTCTATTATTTTTAGCTACGATAGATCCAGGAGATGAAGTATTACTTATTGAACCAGCCTTTTTAATTTACCGAGGACTTACATCTTTTTTTCGCGCAAAAGAAGTTTTACTCAACCAAAACTTTACAAAAAACGATTTAGAAAAACTCAACTTTCGAAGGTTAAAATTAATTCTTTATTCTTCCCCATCAAACCCAACGGGATATATTCTTACAAAAGAACAAATTCAATTACTAGGCGAATTAGCAGATAAGACTGGTGCCATCCTAGTATCTGACGAAATATACGAAATGTTCGATTACGATAAAAAATTCATCAGTGCTGGATCCATCTACCCAAATACATTAACCTTTATGGGATTTTCTAAATCTTATAGTATGACAGGTTTAAGACTTTCTGCCGCAACAGGTCCACAGAAGATCATCAAAGCAATGACTACTTTACAACAATATACCATTGTTTGTGCACCAACCCCTGTTCAATATGCTGGCATAAAAGCCTTAGAAGTAGATTTATCTTCTTATGTAGAATATTATAAAAAAAATCGCGATATGCTAAAAAATGCATTAGAGCCTTATACTCGTTTTTACGAACCTGATGGTGCCATCTATCTCTTCGCACAAGTTCCTTCTGGTTATACCGACATGAATTTTTGCGAAAAAGCAATCCAAGAAAAACAACTTTTGATTGTGCCAGGATATATCTTTACAAATCAAAACAATTGGGTTAGAATTTCTTTTGCTGTGGATAGGAATAACTTAGAACGTGGTATAGAAGCGTTAAAAGAGCTTTATCGTTCGTAAAAAACAATATTCTATTAAAAAACAAAAAAAAATCTGGATCTATGAATTCCTATTTCGAAGAAATCCAAAAGCGACGTTCTTTTGCAATCATTGCACATCCTGATGCTGGTAAAACCACTTTAACAGAAAAACTTTTACTCTATGGTGGTGCAATCCAACTTGCTGGCCATGTTAGAGCCAAAAAGGATCGAAAAAAAACCCAATCCGACTGGATGAAGTTAGAACAAGAAAGAGGAATTTCTATCACTACTTCTGCCATGCAATTTGAATACAATGGATATATTTTAAACTTATTAGATACACCAGGACACGAAGATTTTTCCGAAGATACATACAGAACATTGATGGCAGTAGACTGCGCAATTATGCTCTTAGATGGAGCCAAAGGGGTAGAAGCACAAACAATTAAGTTATTCCATATTTGTAGGCAAAGAAATATACCAATTGTTACATTTATCAACAAAATGGATCTTCCAGCAAAGGATCCTTTTGAGTTATTGGACGAAGTGGAAAAAGTCTTAGGAATCTCTACTGTTCCTATCCTTTGGCCCATAGGTTCGGGAAAAGATTTTCGCGGTGTTTATCATATAAAAGAAAATAAGGTTTACTTGTACGAAAAAACTGTTGGCGGTTCTTACAAAGCTCCTGTGCAAGTAAAAAGTTATACAGATCAAGATTTTATCGACCAAATCGATCCAGAAATCTACCATAGCTTTAAAGAAGGGATCGAAATCACCTCTCAATTATTACCAGAATTCGATCTAGAAGCTTTTCGCAAAGGGCAGATGACTCCTGTTTATTTTGGTAGTGCCTTAACCAATTTTGGTATTGAACTATTTCTGAACGAATTTATTCAAATTGCACCACCTCCAACTTCAATGAAGTTAGCCGACGGAAACGAAATTCAAATCCAACCAAATCGCTTTATTGGGTTTATTTTTAAACTTCAAGCAAATATGAACAAAGCCCATAGAGATAGAGTGGCATTTATTCGTATCGCTTCTGGAAAGTTCGAAAGAGGGATGGATGTACAAATTGCTTTTAAGAAAAAGAATGTTAAGCTATCCAGTCCTGTTTCTTTTTTTGGTCAAAAACGTTCTACTATTGACGAAGCATATCCAGGAGACATCATTGGTTTAATCAATCCGGGTATTTTTCAGATAGGAGATGTGCTATATACTGGAGAAGAGCCGCAAATAATTCCTTTACCACAATTTGCACCAGAACTTTTTGCTAGAATTATTCCCACAGATACCTCTAAAATGAAAGGTTTTCGTAAAGGTGTTAAGGAATTAGCAGAAGAAGGTGTTATACAAATCTTTTTCTTACAAGATGGTTCAACCATTATTGGAGCAATTGGAGAGTTGCAATTCGAAGTCTTCCAAGCACGTTTACTCGACGAATACAATGCTCCATGTAGAATCGAAAAAATGCCATTTGAATGTTCTAGATGGATCTTAGAAGAACACAAAGATAAATTTAGTAGTTATGATTTAATTGTAAAAGATATTTATGACAACTATGTTGTTTTATTCAAAAGCAATTATAGAATGCAGAGCTTTCAAAAAGAAAATCCTAATGTACCTCTATTCGAATCTGTATTAGAGCTAAGAAAATACAAAGAATCTTTGACAAAATCAGGCTAATTCTTGTAAAAATTGAATGAATTGATTTCTGTATGTAAGGATTTCTGTGGTAGTTAAAGGGTAATTTTTTTTATAAATTTCTATCAATTGTTGTCTTTCCATAAGGGTAAAAAATTGAAAGAGCTCTATCAACATGTTTTTACTAAGGCTTCGTAAGATAACAAAAATCTTTTTGTTGGTTTGTTCGCTTTTTTCCCAATACCATTTTCTTAGGATGTCGGCAGAAGCTTGCAGGTTTGATTTTACTAAAAGTTCCATCATTTCTTTTAGTTGATCTCGATCGCTTTTTTTTGCACCAGGAGGAGTTTCTTTGGGTATGGAAGTATTTTGCAACTGTTTAGAAGGATTTTTTTTTGCATTTAATTCTTCGATTCTAGGGAATTGATATGGTTTTACAATTTTTGCGTTGCTTTGGATCTTTTCCGAAACATTTTTTTTTGCATTGTAAGTAAAATCTGCTTTTTTAAACTCTCTTTCGGGTATCCAATCCTTCATCAGAAATAAGATAATTTCATGATTTTATTATGTCAAGACTATATAAAATCATGATCAATAATTTCAAAACCTAAACGATAAGCATACTGGACTACTTCTTTATATTCTTCTTTTGTAATTGTACGATAGATTTCTTTATAAATATCTGGCCTTAGAAGCACCTTTGCATAAGGCCTATATTGAGACATTAAATTTAAATAAATCCTCTTAGAGATGTTAGCCAAAAAATCTAAAATCTTTTTCGACTCTTCTACAAATCCTGGCATGATCAAATGACGAACGATTAATCCCCTTTTTGCTAACCCAAATTCGTCTAATTGTATATCCCCCACTTGTCGATACATTTCTATTATCGCATTCTTTGCAAATTCGGGATAACGTTCATTTTTTAAATAACGTCGCGAAAATTCCTCACTCCAAAATTTAAAATCCGGCATGTATATATCAATGATTCCATCCAAAATCTTTAATGTTTCTAAACTAGAAAAAGCATTAGAATTATAAACGATCGGTAATTTTAATCCCATGGGTATAGCTTTATCTATTGCAAGAAGGATTTGAGGAACCACATGATCTGGGCTTACCAAATTTATGTTATGCACACCGCGATTTTGTAGTTCTATCATAACCTTTGCTAACTCTTCGGAATCTAATTCCACTGCATCAGGGTCATCATTTTGGCTAATATCAAAATTTTGACAAAATACACACCTTAAATTACACATATTAAAAAAAATTGTTCCACTACCATTCCAACCTCTTAGAATCTCTTCTTCTCCAAAGTGTGCAAAAAAAGAAGAAACCTTTACTTTTTCTCCAATGCGGCAATATCCTAAGTCTTCGAAACGATTTACATTACATTCCTGTGGACAGGTTGTACAATCTTTCAGGATTTTTTGAGCCCATTGTAATTTTCTTTTAAACTCATTAGGATACTTTTCGTATAGTAGTTGATAAGCTGGTATAAAAGAAGACGAAGATATAAGATTTGCATTTACAAATTTGTTCAAAGACATACAAAAAAATTAAGCCGACTTAAATCTCAAATGTCAAACTATATTTAAACAATTTACAAATTTTTTTTAATATCAATATTAAATACAATAAAATATTGATATTTATTCTAAAAAGATCCAGGAAAAGCCGCAACTTTGGGCATATTCAAAAATGGTTCGAACTTCTTCTTGATTGGGAAGTTGATTTATATCTTGATAAATTCCTTTTTTTGGGACAATTCCAGAAGGAACATATTTCGAAGAAATCCATATACCTATATTTAACGAAACAGCTTTTAAAAAGTCCAAAATCTCGTAATATTCCTTATAAAGATTTGGTAAAACGAGCAGTCGAACCACTAATCCTTTTTGAAGGGTATCTTGTTTTAGTGCGATATCGCCTACTTGGTTGTACAATTCAAAAACTGTATCTTTGGCTATTTCGGGATAATTTTCTTCTTTAAGGTATTTGCGAGATAAATCCGAAGAAATAAATTTAAAATCCATGAGGTAGATTTGTATTAAATCTCTTAAAAAATGAATTGTAGGTCGAAAAGCAAATCCATTCGACTCGAAGATAATAGGTATCTTTAAGTTTCCATATTTTTTGATTGCATAAGTGATTGCAAATAAGGTATGAGGTATTAAATGATCTACATTTATAAGATGGATGGCTTTAACCTCATCATTCAGAAAATAATGATAAATCAACTCTCCATATTCCTCCAAAGAAATTTTTCCGTTAGAATCTAAATAATTTTCGTGGTGTAATGCATAATCATAACAATATACACATCGAAGATTACAATGCCGAAAATAAACTTTAGCTATTTTTTTATCCTTAGAAAAAAATTGATTATCTTCTGTTATACCAGCACTAATAAGTTTAAGATCAATTCCTGTATGACAATAAGTACTATCGCTACTCCAACGATTGATATGGCAATAGCGATAGCATCCAACACAATCTGTGGGTATTTTTAAAGCTTCTTCTAATCGTATTTCTAAATCTTCAAGGAAATTCACGAAATGATTTTAATTCTTAATATCAAGAAAATCAACTCTTTTTTAAATTAAAGTCTTTTTAAAATCTTCTTTTACTGCTTGCAGCTGTTCTTCGTTTAAATAACCTGTAAAATAATAGGCTGGATGAGTAACTTTTATGCCAGCTCGTTTTGTTTTCAGAAATTCTTCTTGTTGTCTTTCGTTGAGTGGAAACGTAATATATTGAACAGAGGATATGCGCTCGCGATTGAATTGTTTATCATCGAATATTCCAGCAATTTCTTCTATTGTGCCATCAGATTTTTCGTAGATTAAATAAAGAGAATTTTCTAATCCAACTAATTCTTTTAATTTATACTTTCTGTAAACTTCGTCGTCAATTTCTATAAGTAAGGTTACCTTGATCTCTCCTCTATCTGGCGCTAATTGATTGTAGGTTTCAAGTTCATGTAAAATAGCATCTTTTTCTGTTATTCCTTCTGCTCTCAACATTTCTTGGATTTGATACCATACAGTATCTTTATTCTCGAACAAAAAGGTAAAAAGATTTCCTAAATGAAAGCGACGCGGAGCTTTGATCTGAAATATTCTTTCTCTTATTTGTGGTCTTTTTTGTGTGTATTCTTCGTTTGATAATAATTCTTCCATTGATACTTTATGGCTCATCATCGACCTCCTTTTTTATAAGTTTTTGGAAAAACCACCTTCCTCTTTGGATTTGTATGCTCTTGCCAAAATTTGTATAGGATGCATTGGTAATTCTTTTAATTCTGCTCCTTGTTTGATCTGAATTGCAGCCAAGGGACAATCTGTTGCAACAAAATGAGCATTCTTTTGTTTTATTTGTTCGAAGGCTTTTTTGCCACATTGTAGACTTTCTTCGAAATGTTCTTTTTTCATCGACCATGTTCCATCATGCCCACTACATTCTGCAACAAAAGCGATCTGAGTATTGGGTATTAATCGAATTAAATCGCGTGCGGGAAATCCTTTCCACTGTGCACGTAGATGACAAGGTGCATGGTATGCTATCACTTCTGGTGTACTTTTAAAATCCTTGTTAAATTTTTCTTGTTTTTTAAGTTCCATCAGATATTCATGCAGATCTCTTGTTGCATCGGAAATAGCCTTTGCTTTTTTTGTCCATTCTTCCACTTCTTGGGGCGTTTGACCTAACATACCTGCATAGAGAGGATATTCATGTTTTAAAGTCATGGAGCATGTGGGGTTTATCACAAGGATTTTATAACCTTTTTCTACATATGGTAGTAAGTTTTCAATGTTGGAACGAATTTTTTTGAGGGCAAAAGAAAGATCTCCAGTGTTAAGTCCGGGCATTCCACAACAATTTTGTTTGGGATGTTCCACATCACATTGATTTTTTTCTAAGACAAAAACAGCATCTTTACCAATTTTGGGGTTATTATAATTTACAAAACAGGTAGAAAATAATACAACTTTATTAGGCAATTCTTGTTGTTTTTGTTTTTTGTATTTTTTAAACCACTGAGAAAAACTACTCAAATGGAATTCCGGCATAAGCTTTTTTCTGTGAATCCCTAAGATTTTTTCTATAATTACGCGATGAAAATTGCTTCGGAAAGAATAATTTACAATTTTAGAAATCAAACCTGTATTAAGGATTCCAGCTAAATCTGCATTTTCTAGTATCTTATCACGAAAAGACACGCCCTTTTCTTTTGCTTTGATGTGAACACTTCTTTGCATTAACGCTGCAAAATTTAAGTTAAAAACATGATTATCTTTGTCTGTATAAGGACAATTTACATAACATAATTTACAATGATAACATTCTTCGATGATTTTATTTTTATCTTCTTCGATGATTTTTGTTACATCGCCATTTGCATAACTATCGAGTGCTTTAAATAGTGTAGGAAAGGAATAGCAATAATTAAAGCACATCCTACAACCATGACAAATATCAAAAGTACGTAGCAATTCTTGTTCTAAGGAACTCTTATCCCAATATTTAGGGTTTTTGGGATCGTATATAGCATTTTCTGTATTGTTTTGTTGGATCATAATATACTCCTATAAGAGAGAAAGGAGCCTTAAAGCTCCCTTGTTTTTAGGATATACTTTTTAATGCTTGTTGAAACCTTCCTGCGTGAGATTTTTCTGCTTTTGCTAATGTTTCGAACCAATCAGCAATTTCTGGAAAACCTTCTTCTCTTGCAGTTTTTGCCATTCCTGGATACATATCTGTATATTCATAGGTTTCGCCAGCAACAGCACTTTTTAAGTTGTTAATCGTATCTCCAAATGCGAGATCAGTTGCTGGATCCCCAACTTGTTTTAGGTATTCTAAGTGACCATGTGCATGACCAGTTTCTCCTTCCGCAGTATCGCGAAATAAACCAGCAATATCGGGATAACCTTCGATATCCGCGATCTTAGCGAAATACAAATATCTTCTGTTTGCCATGGATTCACCCGCGAAAGCATGTTTTAAGTTTTCGTGTGTTTTTGTTCCTTTTAGTTTGGACATATCTGCCTCCTGTGAATTTTAAAAATATTCTATTTTTAGAATAATTTTAATCAAAAAAATGACAATACTTTTTTGTTTTTTTCCCGAAAAAAAATATATTTTGAGACTAAATCTCATTTAAGATTTTGCGAAATTTTCTAAATTAAAACCCTGTGTTCTAATAGAATTTTATCCAGAACACAGAGTCTTGGAAGAATTTTTTAGGATGATTTAGGATTTTTTGTTTTTTCTTGGATTCTTTTAGTGCGAATTTCTTCTAAAATATATTGAACAAAATTTTCGATGTTCCATTCCTTTTGTTCACCTGTAAAATAATTTCGCACATTGATTTTTCGCGCAGATTTTTCTTTTTCTCCAATTACTAGCATATAAGGAATCTTCATTTTTTCTGCGTTTCGAATGCGTTTTGCTAATGTTTCTTCGATTTCGATATGAACCCTCAATTTATGTTTTTTAAAAATATCTTGTAGTTCTAAACAATAATCTAAAAATACTTCGCTTACAGGCAAAATACGAATTTGTTCCGGAGCTAACCAGGTAGGAAATGCTCCAGCAAAATGTTCAATCAAAAACCCTACAAACCGTTCATGAGTTCCCAAGGGACTCCTATGAATACATACAGGTCTTTTAAACGAACCATCTTTATCGACATATTTTAAATCGAACTTTTCTGGCATAAATAAATCTAATTGACATGTACTTGCTGTAAAGACCTTGCCAATAGAACTCTTAATCTGAAAGTCAACCTTAGGTCCATAGAATGCTGCACCATCATGTTCTACTACATAATCCACACCAGAAATTTCCATTGCTTTACGTGTTAATGCTTCTGCCTTTTGCCACATTTCTTCGTTGCCATGGTATTTGGTGTTTTTTGGGTTTCGCAGTGCTAATTCCATCCAATAATCTTTTATGCCTAATATGTTGTAATAATATTTATGGAGCTCGATTACGCGAACAAATTCTTCGACAGCTTGTTCTTCTGTACAGTAAATATGAGCATCATTCATGGTCATAGATCGAACACGCATTAAACCAAACAAAGCACCAGAATCTTCGTACCGATGGCATATACCATATTCTGCAAGTCTTAAAGGTAATTCTCGGTAACTTCTTGGTCTCATTGCAAAAATGGTATGATGAAAAGGACAATTCATCGGTTTGATATAATATCTTTCGCCATCATCTAATTCCATCGGAGGAAACATATATTCTTTATAATGAGGTAGATGTTCACTCGTATAAAAAAGTTCTTCTTTTGTTATGATAGGTGTTGTAACACGTTGATAACCCCATTCTTCTTCGGTTTCTTTTGCCCATTTTTCCAACTCATCTTTGATAATATAACCCCTTGGAAGCCAAATGATTAAACCTGGTCCAATCTTTTCGGAAGTTGTATAGATTTCTAATTCTTGTCCTAATTTTCTATGATCTCGTCTTTTTGCTTCTTCGAGCATCTTTTCGTAGTTATCGAGCTCCTCTTGTGTGTCGAAAAGGAGTCCATAAATCCTCTGTAATTGGGGTCCATTTTTATCGCCTTTCCAGTATGCTCCCGAAACAGAAATTAGCTTAAATGCTCCAATTTCTCCTGTATGGTTTACATGAGGACCATTACACATATCGATGAAAACTTCTTGCTTTCCATCTGGGGTAATGTTTTTATAAAAAGATAGTTCTTTTTCTCCCTGATTTTTTAGTTCTAGAGCCATTTCTACTTTAAAATCTTCTCCTATTGATTTTAGATATTCGATGGCTTCGTCAATTGGCATGTAGAAACGAACAAATTTTTGTCTTTGTTTTACGATATGTTTCATTCTTTTTTCTAATTCTTTGAGCTCTTCTTCTTTTAATGGTGGATCTACTTGAACATCATAAAAAAAACCATTTTCTGTATCTGGTCCAATGGCTAATTTAACATTATTACGTATTTGTTTTAATGCCTGAGCCAAAACATGAGCAGCACTATGCCTTTTAGTGGATACAGGAATTCGTTCTTTTCCTGTTCTTTCTTGTAATTCTTGTTTCATTATTGGACTCCTGTTAAACTATTTATACAGAAATAATTATACGAAAAAAATATCAATATCGATAATTTTTTTTGATTTTTGTTTGTAAATGGAATTTTAAATTTTATTCTAAAAGCATAGCATTTTGAATACTCAAAAAAGAAAGTTCTAATAATGATTATTTTTAATCACTTTAATTATTAATTCACTAATTTTGTTTATTTTTCTATTTTATAATTGCTTAATTTAAATCATTTTTTATATATTTATGATTAATTATAATCATATATTTTGATTTAATATGATTATTTTTATTCATATTTTATTTATAGTTCATATATTGCTTATTTTTGTTTATTTTATTTAATATTTTGATTTATTTTAATCACTTTAAATTTATAAAACAACAATCATTTTTGGTATTTCTTGAGAAAATTAATAGAAGGATGAGCTTATATTTCGTATTTATTTTTTACTGTACATTTTGGGCAAACGATAAAGACTTCTCCCTTTACCCTGGTTCCAGTAGGTGTTTTAATTTTCCCCGTAGCAACAAACTCAAAATCTAATCCTTCCGGAACATAATGTCCTGGACCATACCTTGCTGTTCCCTTCATTTCGTATCCACAGGCATGACATTTCACCTTTAGTCGAATGACTTCTGCCATAGTTTAATGATCTAATTTTTAGAGAAAATGTCAAATATAATTTTACTTTATCAATAGAACTTTATATATTATAAATTTTTATTTATAATGATTTTATAAAACATATTTTATATTTAGTCATTGCCATATTGTCATATATATACGTATAATGATATACATGACAATTTGACACAGATAAAAATAATTATTAAATTCTTATATTTGTATAATTCATGACAGGAAAATCATATACCTTTCGGACAATTCATATATTTTCTATCTCCTCTACCCTATTCTTCTTAGATAAAGATAATTTATAGATGTTAAATTTTTAACATATTTTAATTGAAAAAAAATAGGGATGCCCATTTCTGGGCATCGATTTGTTAGAATTTAAACAAATAGAGTGAGAAATAAGAAGGATAAAAACGAATTAGGAAATCAATCATTTTTTGGTTGGGTCTTTTTTTTGGATGTTTTCTTTTTAGACTTTTTCGACTCTTCTTCTTTTTCTTTTTTAACTTTTAATTCCTCTTTTTTTTGGTTCAATCGCTCTTCCCTTTTAACCATATATATATAATGTTTTACATATTGTGTGTATGGTTCTGGAACTTTCGATGCATCAAAGGTCAAAGGTGATTCTAATAAATCCTTGATCATATGAGGTGGAATATCTTCTTTTTCCGAAGAAACTAAAATTTCTAATTTATTGCAGATTTCTTTATCATTTACTTCTCGAATCATCTTCTTCATCACGGATAATAACTTTTGAATACCCTGATTATTCTTAGAAATTGCCATAAACAACTCCCTTAAACAAGTCTATATATCCATTTTTTTCGATATTCTGTCATACTCTACTTTTTTTTAGTATTTTACCCAAGTATAAGTATAGCTAAAGAAAAGTAAGTTGAATAAGTAATAACATCTCCAATTGTTGTGATAAAGGGGACGTCTGATCCAGCAGGATCGATGTTTAAATTCCTTAAAATCATCGGAAGAATAATTCCAACGACAGCAGCAGTTATACAAGAAACCATCGCAGATAAACTAACTACTACTGCAAGTTTGATCCAAAATTCCCCTCGTATAAGTGCAATTAAAAACATTCCTAAACCCACTGCGAATGCCAATAAAATTACAGTTATCAACTCTTTATAGAAAACTTTAAAAAGACCATGAAAATTTCTCTCAATTTCTCCTGTTGCGATTGCTCGAATCGTAAAGACAGAAGATTGAGAACCAATTATACCAGTAGTATTTGCTAAATTCGGTATAAAAAAAACCAACATGGTAAGATGAGCAATTATGTCTTCGAATCTGTTGATAACCCATCCAGATATATTTCCCAGAATAATCATAATTACAACAGGTATAAACCTTTTCCAGAACCTTTCCCATAGAGGTTGGACAAAATATTTTGCTTCGGGATCAATCATACCCACTGCTCTATAAATATCTTCGCTTGCAGAATCTTGAATGATATCTATAATATCATCAGCAGTGATAATTCCCACTAAACGACCAGCTTTATCTACTACGGGAATTGCAAAAAGATCATAATCAGATATAATTCTTGCTGCAACTTCTACATCATCATACACCGAAACCTTGGGGGTTGATTCTACAAGACTACTTATCTTTTCTCGAAGATTGTATTTTATCAGTTTTGTTAAAGGAACAAATCCTTTTAGGTTTTGCTTTTTGTCCAAAACATAGATATTGAGCATAAGCTCGTCCGATATATCCATTTTTTTTAATTTTTCTAAAACTTGTTTTACAGTATCGGAATCGATTGAAGATACAAAATCCGTACTCATTCGCCTACCACAGGAGTTTTCGGGGTAGTTTAGAATTTTTAAAGCATTCTCCCTATCCTCTTTAGAAAGATGGGATATGATTGCAACAACCATCTGTGGGGGTAATTCCTCAAACAAAGTAGTTCGATCGTCGGGATCCATTTCTTCGAAAATTTCTGCTAGTTGGCTATCCGAAAATCCTTCTAATATTTTTTCCAGGTTTGAACCTTCAAAAACAGACAAAACTTCCGCAGCTTTTTCTGTATCAAGTAACCTTAAAACTACAATTGCTTCGGATGTCTCTAAGTTTTCGATTAAATCTGCTATTTCGGCTGGATAAAGTTCAATCAATAATTGCTTTACCCCTTTAAACTCCCTGTTCTGGATAAGCTGTTTTATATCTGGTAATAAAAACTGGACGATATTCATGTTGATTTTCCTTGTATGTTTAATTTGTTACCGGGTATTGCACTACGAAATGATCTTTGCCAGTTCTGTTAGAATCGATAAAGTGAATCGTTTCAAACATCGTATTACTTTTATGAATTTGTGATAGAATCTTTATTGAACTTATAGCCTCTACCCTATCCCTTTTGATTGTAAATAGATCTAGATTGGTTGGAGATAATATTTCGTTAAAAACTTCGTTAATTTTTCTGTAAGATAAAAGATCGACTAAATGGATTTTGTATTTTATCTTTTTGATTTGATCCAGCAAAATCCTACTATGTTTCTCACACTTTTCTTGGAAGATTTTCGTTGAACTTACAAAGTATAAAAAATCATTATCCGAAAGACGATTATTTGTAATACAATAACCATAAATTTTTGACACTTTACCATCGAATAATTCTTTAAAAGGGAAAAAATCCCCTCTATTAAAAACTTTATTATTACTCGCACTCAAAGAATTATTACTAAAAATATGTTGAATTTTTGTGTTTATTTTAACATTTCGATAAGTGATGGATTGATTTTTGTCAGGATGATTTTTTTTGTGGATGGTGATTCTTTTATTTACAGTAGGAAATTCTATCTTTTGTGTTGCAGTAATCTTTGTTTGAGAAAAATTCACTCCTCGTAAAAGATTGGCAGTAATTTGCTCAGCATTAAGGATATGATTAAAAAATATTAATAATAATGTTATAACAATTGCTAGTTTTTTCATAATTTGCACAAATTTTATGCAAATTGTAATCCTTTCAAGCAATTTTTTTTGTTTTTGAAGATTTATTTATAGAATTTCTTTGATAAATTCTGTTAAAAACTTCGTTTTTTTGTCAAAAAATGAAAATAAGCTTTTCATTTTTCTTACGAATAAAGACCAATAAAGAATATATAAAAAACCACCAGAGAATTATAGAACAAATTTAAAATTATGAATATTTTTTTTCCTGTAATTTTATCAGGGTTTCGATTTCCCATAACTGGATTTCTTCCTCTTTTGGTATATTTCGATTTCTATAGAGGTTTTTATAACTTTTTAGAAAATCAAATAGGTAAGAATTGATGGGCTCTTGCAATAAAAATTCCTTACTCTGATCGTAGAATTCTTCTAATTTATTGTAATCTTTTTTGATAATATATAAAATAAATTCATAATATTTTTTTAATAATATTAAATTGTCTTTATTAATTTCCAATTCTTTATTTTTATGTTCATTTTTAATCACTATGTCTAAAAATGTCATTATGACTTCGATATCACTTTCCGTACATACGATTTTTATTGGTAATTCATAAAGCTGATTAAAATCTAGTTTTCTTAAATAGTATCTTGCAGAATAAACAGGATTTTTAGAAATGAATTCTACTCCTAATTTATTTACTACATCTGTTATACGATGTTTTTCTAATTCCTTGGGATCTCGAATTTCTTCGGGAATATAATTTCCTGCTTTGATCAACGTAGACTTTGGAAAATTCATTCTTAATTGTAAAACCTCTAAACGATTTAAATTTGGTGCAAATATGATTGTATCAAAATATTTTTTTAACTTTATTTGATCTAATTCTTTTAAAGAAGTTATACGTTCAATCCATACAGGTAGAAATTCAGCACTTAGGTTAACTTTTATAGCTACTCTATAAGTATTTGGATCATCTTTAAGCCTATAATAAAATTCAGCATGTCTTCGTTTAATGGGTAAAAACTGTAATGATTCTTGTTCTTTAAGATTGGGTTCTATTTCTTTACCAACAAACAACAAAAAGGGAAATGTTTTCCCACGATGTAAGATAATATTTTTAATTTCTTCTACAGATATATCTTGATTGGTTACAATAAAACTTTTATTGTTGATATCAACATAATAATTCAAATTTCCAAATTTTTTTTGTATGATATTAGGATTCATCATATAGTTTTATTCCATACTTTTGTAATTTATATTGTAAGGATCCACGAGAAATACCTAAAACATTTGCCATGTGAACTTGATTACCTCCCAACAAACGATATGCCTGTAAAATATAAGCTTTCTCTAAATTTTCTATATTCTTTCGTAAATTCAAGTCTTTTTTTTCGTAATCCTTCCAAAGTCCAATCAGAAGATCACTTTCTTGTATTACACCCTCTCTACATAGAATAAATGCTGTTTCGATGGTTTGATAAAGCTCTTCTAAGTTCCCTGGCCAAGAATAATTTTTAATTTTTTCCACAGATGCATCGCTCAAAATTACCTTTTTTCTGTATTTGATGGTTAAATTTTCAATAAACTTTTTTACTTCTTCTATAAGGAAATTGGTAGGAACTTTTCTTAAAGGAGGCAAGAGAATTCTGTTATTTTTGATCGCCTCCCATAATATAGGATCGAACTTTTCGAACTCCACCATCTTTTGAACATCATAATTCGAAGTAAATACACAAAAAAAATTCTTCCATTTCGAAGATTCTTTTTTTAACTCTTCCCCTACCCTTTTTTGAATCTTTTTACTTAAATTAGCCACCTCTACAATCACCAAAGCTGATAAACTTAATTCCATTATAGGAATCGTATCTTTTTTTTTAAACCGTTCTCCTGGATCCTCTCCAAAAAGTTCTGAGGATTGAACCCGTTCTGATAAATCCAACGGTTCAAAAAACAAAACATTTTCTACTGAACCTAATTTAATTCTCAAGAAAGAATCGATAAAATTCTTTTCCAAAGAACCTATTTCTGATTGCATTAATATAGGAGATCTTCGATGGATATTCTCCCATAAGATTTCTATATACCAGTTCGGCAACTGAGCTTCGGTCTTTTTTATTTCTTCAATTTCTTGTAAAAGAAGTAAAAATAAAAATTCTTCTTTTAAAGATACATCTTTTAGGAACAAACAATATTTCCAATCTTCCAAGCGATCGATCAATACCCAATAATCACCATTTCTAAACGAAAATTCCCAAACTTGATTTTTGAGTACATCTATCCACAGTTCATAACTCATCTGTAAATCTTCAATAAAACTTTTATCGTTAAAAATTCCTTTCGAACGAATCAGAATAAACTTTTCCTGTTTTATTACGCGAAATAGTGCATATTCTAAATTTAATTTATTTAACCACGTTTGATTACTGGTATTGCAAATTTTATCATAAATTTCACGAAGTTTATCCATGTTAAAATTAATTATCGACCAACAAAAAATAATTATCAAATGGTATAATGTCGGATATCCGACGTTTTGATATTAAATTTAATTTTAGCAAGTTTTATTTTTAAATGATAAAAAAATATTCGCATTAAAATCTCTCATGTTTTTATATCATAACTGAATGATAAATCACTTAAATCGAATTTAATAAATTTTTTTATTAATCATTTTTTCCTTCTAAGAAGAACTAAGAAGAATATTGTAAGTTTTTAAAAATCAAGTCTCTTTTAAACCATCACAACAAAATAATCTCTTTAAAAATTGTAACAATAAAAAAAATCAGAATTGTTTTTAATTAAATTCAATACTTTACTTTGTAAATTTTTTAAATATCATTTATAAAATAAATCGAATTATCCAACATTTTTTTATAATCCTTTTAATAGAAATTGTATCTTGATTGATTTTTTTATAAGTCTTATTAAGCATTATTTCTTAATATATCCAGTTGATAACCCCGGCATTAAAAAAATTTTCTGATAGTTCTATTAGATGATTCTGGGAAACTTCTTTGAATATTTTTAACCTTGCTTGCAAAAAACAGTTTCAATCAACAGAATATAATTTATTTTAGTGCATCATTCTTGTAAAAACCAAAAAGTATTTCTTTTATGAATCTTAAGTAAGACACTTAATCAATATAGGCAACCTAATGTTTTTTCTAATTTTTTCTTAACTCTGGGAAAAATTTTAACCCTAACTAGTTTTGAATTTCTGTACTAAACTTAAAAATTTTATATAGAATTCTTTCAGTAAAATATCAAAATATTTATGATCAATGCTTAAATCAAATATATGATTAGTATGATTAAAATAGGTAAGATATATAAGACATTATTTTATCATATGTCGGACATCCGACGTTAAAACAAAATTTATTACTCGTTGAAAAAAAAGTTGTCATCAAACGATAAAAAAATCTTTTTTCCTTTGTGGAAAAATCTAACCAAAAAAGATACGTCATTGCAATTACCAATCAGAAAGGTGGAGAAGGGAAAACCACCACAGCGATTAATTTAGCATGTGCATTAGCAAAAAAAAATTATAAAATATTATTAATTGACATAGACCCACAAGCAAATTCTACAGGAATCTTTGTAAACCCTGATTCCCTAGAAAAAAGTTTATACCACGTATTTTCCAATGGAACAAACATAAGAGATATTATAATAAAAACAAACGTGGAAAATTTAGATCTTGCACCTTCGAAAATAACGTTAGCAGAAATTGAATCGATGGGAATCAATGTAGATGCTCCTTATATTTTAAGAGATGCAATCCAAGACTTAAAAGAATATCAATTTATTGTGATCGATTGTCCTCCTTCGCTTTCGATTTTTACGATCAATGCATTGGTGGCTGCAACACACGTAGTAATTCCAGCACAAGCAGAAAAGTTTTCTATTGATGGGATGACTGGTTTAAAAAATACCATTAATTCTATCAAAAGAAGGATCAATCCAGATCTAAAAATTGCTGGTGCACTGATTACCCAGATTCGACCAAGAACTATCTTAACAAGAACGATTCTACCAGTAATTTCTCAATTCTTTCCTGTGTTTAAAACATCGATTTCTCAGGGAGTGGTGATAGGAGAAAGTCATTTAGCTAAAAAAAGTATTCTTGATTATGCCCCCGATAGCAATCAAGCTCAGGAATACTGGAACTTTACAGAGGAGTTGTTGAATGAGCTCGAAAGCTAAAAAATTAGGAACTCTTGCTGATATCTTTCAACAAGAAAAATTAGATGGAACAATCCTTAAAATTCCTATTAATAAAATTAAGCCATCAGAAATTCAACCAAGAAAAAACAGAAAACACGCAATAGAAGAATTAGCACAAAGCATACAAAAAGATGGTTTACTTTCTCCCATTGTTGTCTGTAAAGAAGAGGATCACTATAGAATCATTGCAGGGGAGAGGAGGTATCATGCTGTTGTTTCTTTGGGATGGAAAGAAGTAGAATGTAAGATCATCTCCAGAGAACAAAAAGATTATTATCGTATTGCACTCATAGAAAACCTACAAAGAGAAGATCTTTCTGCCGAAGAAGAAGCAGAAGCAATGCTTTACCTAAAAAACCAAGAAAATTTAACCGATCAAGAATTGGCGGATCTTATCGGAAAGTCCAGAAATTATGTTTCGGAAATTTTAAGCATCACACAACTACCGCAAGAGCTGATCGATAAAATCAAGGAATTAGGTTTGAACAACAAAAACTTTTTGATCCAAGCTGTTCAAGCTTATAAAAAAGGGAATGTAGATAGTTTTATCGAAGCCATCAACTTAGGTGAAATAAAATCTGTAAAAGATGCAAAAGAATTCAACAAAAAAACTGTCGTAAGAGAACACGAAAGAAAGCTTTCGACTGATTCCCATAAAAACAACGAAGAATCTTTTTCGTTAGATCTTCCTGTTCAAATTGTACGCGATAAAAATACATTAAAAATTATCTCGGATGATCCTAAAATCATTAGGAAAATCGAAAAGTGGCTTCAAAAAAATCTTCCTCAAATTCTTGAGTAAATCATTGCTAAAATTACTTTAAAATCCCTTATTCACTAAACATGTACTTATATATTTTAAAAATATTAGAAATTTTTTTAACTAAATGTTTGTAAAGTACTCAAAAGTACTTGACTTAAAAAGATAAATACGACATAAAGTAATTAGATAAAGATAAAAAAAATACCCCTCTCTATGAATTTAGGGAGGGGTTGGGGCTTCCATTGGGAATGAATGGATAATGACAATTTAAACCTGCCATATAAAAAGTCAACCCAAAAAGAAGCCCCACATAGAAAAAAATTTTAGAGGTGGCTTAAAATGGGTAATGAATTGACTTATTTTAAATTTGTTTGTGAATTAATTGATGCTGGTATTTGGGCAAAAATGTCTCCTGCTGCAAGAACCTTATATCCTGTGCTTCTGAGGTTTTCGGATAGGAACTTTTCTCCTGTTTATCCCGGTTCAAAAAAACTGATGGAACTGACTGGTTTTAAGCAAAAATCAAGTCTTAGAAAAGCAAGAAATGAACTGGTAGAATTGGGGCTTATTAGTATCACCTTGGGGAATGGTAGAAAAAATACCATTTACCATTTTCGGTTTGATTGGATAACCCCCAGAGGGACACAAAAATACCCCTCAGAGAGTAGAAATCCTACTACCACAGAGGGTAGCAATTCCACGCCCGTAGGAGACACGGGAGTTGCTGCACCAGGTTATTCTCCCATACCACCATATAACCAGATACAAATATCTATCAACAATCACCCTGTACCAAGTACAAATTCAAATCATCAAGAAATGCAAAAAGATCCTTTTGAAGAGTTAAAAAAACAATTTGGGGAAAAAAGCGTACAATTAGCCATTTCCGAAGCTCAATTGGCAGATCTGCCTATCACCCCCGATACAATTTATAAAATTCTGACTGGTTCTATCAAACAACCCCAACCATCGGTGGAAGGTATATTTCGCGAACTCGAAAACAAAGTTTCGGAAAATAGCTTAAAATTAATCAAAAGCTCTTACATTCGCCAAGAGAATGATTTTTTTATCTTTTCCAATGACTTGCCTTTGTATTTAAAAAATATTCTTATCAAGATATCCGATAAGATTTTGTTTGAAAATATAAACCATTCAGCAAATTTAGCTATAAGAGAAGGATGGAGGTAAAATGAGCATTAAAATTTCGCATCCCTATGTCTACAGCTTTAAAGAAACTATTGGTGAGGGAGTAATCAAAATTTCTGATGAAGGATATTTAGAAGAATATATTTCTGCTAAAAAGGATACTCCAGAAATAGAAACATTAATCTTTGTTAGTAATGATATCATACATTTTAATCAGATCAAAATTTCTGAGCATCCGGAACTTAGCCATCTTTCGCCAGATACATTTCGGTTTGAAATTTCGATCGATGGTAAAGTTTGGGAACCCATTCTAAAAGAAACTGCTTTTCGATTTCCTAAGGGTAGGGATCATGCATGGAATTTTTCTTTGATTGCAGCAAAATACATTAAATTTGTCTGTTATAATCGTAATGCATTGAATCATCAATATCAGGTTGCTATTGGTAAAATCCAAATATGCATTTCGGGAATTGTCAATATTAAGGTTTCGAGTCAATTAGACAGGTTGTGGGTAAAAGAAAATTTGATCGATACAAGAACAGAATATGGTTGGTCGAGCGCATTAAAAAAAGAAGATAAAAAAGAATTTATAGAAATTGATTTAGGTTCTGTAAATCGCGTAAATGAAATTCGAATGTTATCAAAAAACCAAAAAGAGACTTATTTTCCTACTTCGTTCTCTATTTCTTATAGTGATGATAACATTACCTGGCATAACCTACTAGAAGAAAATGGATTTTTTGCAGAGCCAGGAACTTGGTATCGTTGGCGTTTTTATCCTTTAAATATTCGTTATTTAAGGATCAATATAAAAGAAAATGCAAGAACCAAAGAAGGAAAATATATTTCCCAAATCATTGAATTAGAACTTTATGCAGAAGCAGATCCCTTAGAGAAAAAAAATCTTCAAATTGGGTTGAGCGATATTCCTTATGCATCGGTTCTTCGTTCGGGAATTGTTCGCTTTGCTCTTGATGGCGAAGTAAAAGAAGGAGTGGCAGTACAGGCAAACGATCGTCGCCTAAGGGATGCAACTACCGATTCGAAGGGCATAGTAGAATTAGCTTCTGATGGAGAAGATCGAGAAGGAGTGGTTGTCCAAGGAAACGATCGTCGATTGAAATATGCTTCAGAAGATTTACCAGGGATTGTTCGTTTTGCAAGAAACCGCGAAGAAAAACCTTTGTATGCTGTCCAAAGTAATGATGATCGATTAAAGCCAGCGACGACTCAGAGCAAAGGAATAGTAGAGTTAGCAGAGGATGGAGAAGATAGGGAAGGAGTTGTGGTTCAAGGCAATGATCGTCGGTTAAAAAAAGCAACAGAGCATTCCTATGGTATTGTAAAATTAGCAAAACTCGGAGAAGATTTACCTGGTGTTGTAGTTCAGGCAAATGATCCTCGATTAAGGGAAGGAACCACAGAGTTTAAAGGAATTGTACGCTTGGCTAAACATGGCGAGACAAATGATGACTGTGCAGTTCAAGGTAGTGATCCCAGAATCAAACCAGCAACGACCCAGAGCAAAGGAATAGTAGAGTTAGCAGAAGATGGAGAAGATAGGGAAGGAGTTGTGGTTCAAGGCAATGATCGTCGGTTAAAAAAAGCAACAGA